>Ga0228710_1011236_pt1 | contig 11644 bp, 9 predicted proteins | sample MedpolnodulmetaG_FD_177995 | JGI IMG/M metagenome (GOLD analysis project Ga0228710, IMG submission 177995) | Root nodule microbial communities from Medicago polymorpha collected in Santa Monica, California, United States - pink nodules | ecosystem: Host-associated > Plants > Roots > Nodule... | reverse complement strand
CAAATCCCAAATTTGATAGGAAACATTACCTAGGATTATTCTACAACCTAAACATCAATTTTCTATGAATTCTACGGACTTTCTACACTCTTAACAACCAATTCTACGTGTTCTATCATTAAATCCGGTTTTAAACCCTAATTCTCAATTTTACATGAACAACAACCAAACTACATGCTAAATTCAATTTCAGAATTATATAACCCAAGATTAGAGAATATTAGTCCCACCCTTACCACCGGTTCTCTCTTCTCTTGGTTCTCCTCTTCTCCTCTTTCTCCCAAAGACTTCTGTAAAACCTAATTTGTGTCCGTCTCTTGTTTTTCCTTATATACTTAGCTGATTTTCTACTTAACACCACTTATTCTTGATTATTTCTAAAACAGCCCCTCCAAGTCTAATTATTCTAATTTCCAACATATTCTTCTAAATAATAATATAAAGCTACTTAATAAAATATTAATACACAACAACATGTCATAAATCAACATAAATCATATAAGTCATATAAAAGACTCTAAACTCAACCAAAAATAATTAAATAATAAATTGGGGCGTTACAGACTTAACAATGGATTCTGCTTGAGAACATGTACTTGAATAGAATCCTACATGTGTCCCTTGTCCATGCACTAATGTGCTTACAATACCGAAAACAAGTAAAAGAAACACCGCGTTAAACAAACTACCCTCCATTTATACAGTATTTTTTAAAATGCTCTATAAGTGAACTAAAAATGAAGCTTAATTATATGAAATGAAAACTCTCGGGTTTCATCTTCCTGACGATATTTCCTCTATTAAATTGTGCATCCTTGGTTTTAAACCAAGAAGAGTCTGCTGAATCTTGGGGGATTTGCCCTTATGAGATAGATAAATCCTTAAAATTAATGTAAAATATTCAAAGTATGTCCAAATAGTAATCAACTAAGACAGTATAATGACATAAAAAATAGCTAACAATAAACATATGTTGGTGTAGTCATGCCATGACCAACTAAGACAGTATATATCCTAGGGCGCGACGAAGTCACTTTCTTAATTGGTCATGGAATAACTACACCAACATATGCTTTTATTCTTAGCTATTTTTATGTCATTATTCTCTCTTGTTTATTCTCTTTAATATTTAATTGTTTGCTCATTTTCATATGTTGGTTACTATTTGGATATTTGAATATTTTACAACAATTTTAAGGATTTATCCGCCTCATATGCGCAGATCCCCCAAGATTCAACAGGCTCTTCTTGGTTTAAAACTAAGGATGCACAATTTACTAGAAGAAATATCGTCAGGAAGATGAAACCCCAGAGTTGTGTATCATACCCATTAAATCTATTAAAGTATAACTTGAACCATATAAAAGAAGGAGGAATTTGTTTATGTTTAAGCATGAGTTTTTTATATGAGAAGAAAAATAATGTGGAAAGATAAAGGGAGGGCATCTCTTCTCACTCTTTTCTGTACGTGGGTGAAGCATTTTATATAGCCCAAAAATTGTTTGTAGAATAAGAACGAATTGTGATAATCGAAATTAGATTGATATTGTTAGAAATTAAATTTGATGTTGCTTGCTACTAAATGAATTAAAGGAGGTAAATTTGACGTTACTCACTAATAATAAAATTTAGCATATCAAAACATCTTGTTATGAAGTATGGTAATGATTACATACTCTTAATATTGTTGGAAAAATTAGACATAGAATTATTATAAAGTAATAAACAGTAAGAAATGTCAGTATCAAAATAATAAAACTCTAAACAAAATAAATTAGGGAGAAGTAAACTTATCGAATTTGACTGTGCAAATGCACTGGACTTAAAAGTTTTTGGCACCACAAATAAGTTATATGGTGCAGTTGGCCTCACAGCTTATACGCTCCGGCATACAAATACTTATAGCATTGATCATACAAATACTCACTGAGTTTTTGGCGCCGTATCGAGCATTGATCAAACAAGAGAAAAGGAGCTAAATAAATACAGTTACTCACAGAACTCCACAATTTTAATCTACATGTGTGAAAATAAAATTCATCACAATACTTATATTTGTGGTAAAAAAAGGAGAATGTGTACCTTTATTATCCTTGTCCTCGTCAACCTTTCGGCAAAAGAAAATTGTAACTAGACATTAATAAAGGCAAATATGAAAGCAGATTCAACAACAAAGGCAGGTGCTTGTTGAAACTATCAAAATAAACTAAAGTGATATTAATTGAGGTAATTTATAAGACAAACGGTTACCTTATTTGGAGGAACTTTATAAGAAAGTCGACATGAAGCAGGTTTCTTTTTTGGATTATTTTCTCCTTCAGAAAAACAAATACAAATCCTTGTTAAGAATTCTGAAAAATATTACAAAGACCTTTATGTAATATCAGTGGTCATTCTGAAAAATTTAATACTTATATAATTTCAAACAAATTCTAAAATGAAAACTATCCTACTCGTTTGAAAAACTAAAGGAAATTCAATTTTAACATATACCTTGTTTGGTCAGAAATCATGTAAATTGAAACTCTAATTTAGTGTTATATATTCGGTCATTTATCAATGGTATGTGAGGTTTCACTTGAGCTCTATCTTCCAATTTGACCTTGTAGCTGCAATATCAGAATACCGTGAGAAGGCTGTCTAAATGATTCACCAACAAAAAACACATATAAATTCAAAACATACGTCAAAGTCAGCGCTAATATTTGTTTACCAGATGGAAGTTTATCGCAATCTTGTGAGAGTGCACAAATCTTATAATGTGCTCGTCGATAAGGAACCCTAGTCGGCATGTTTTGTATAAATAAATGGAATAGGTTAAACTCCTTGGCATCTCGCGTTACCAGCATAATGGAATAGCACAAATGAAAAAGTATTCAAGCCTTGAAAATATAACCTTATTTAAAATATTCTATAAGCACTTCCGAAAACAATAGTTTTTCAGCACCTACTTTGACAAGTGCTTCACTTCCATCAAGATAAAATTCCATATTTGTCTTTATCTCTATTCTATGTTTTTCGCCTCTGCAAAAGAATCATGGGATAGTCTTATGTGGATGGATTCTCTTTTTATTGCATACAGATCCCTGTTGAAAAAGTATTCAATCTTTGAAAGTAGAACAAGCTCCTCTGAAACCAATAGTTTTTCAGCATCAATATATTCTGACAGGTGCTTCACTTTCATCAAGTAAAAATTCTTCTTGACTCATTAAAAACAACCTGAAATTCCATGTTAAACATCAAGATTTCTTCAATGAGGAATGAAATAACACATCCGATCCCTTCCTGCTTTTTAACAGAGATCATACATGCAATAAACAGAGAGAATCACTCCACATAAATGATTATTTTCCAGAGGCGAAAAACATAGATAAGGACAAATATAGAATTACTCGGCATAATTTTTTTTATTAATTTTGTTCTTAATTTTGAACTTCCAAACAAATTTCTGTTCTGTTATAGTTCGATTTTCATAAAAAATTTAGGATGCTGTATCATATATAAAGAATGAGATGAAAAAACATTTATTGTACCTTTAGCATAGAAGATGTTCAAGTTGAAATTTTTTATTCTTGTAGTGAAAATAAATTATCTGCTCAAAATACACAACCAAATCTATTGACATTCTCATGCAAAATTTAAAACATAAATTTTGAACTTAAACCCCTCACCTGTATCAAAATAAGACTTTGTGTCAACTTTCTATTTTAGTCTAAGAATATTTTCTTAATGACACGTGGTGAAATTTCACACCTCTATTTTTTAAAATTTCACCCATCTAAGCTAGCAATGTTATTATAAGAAGTTTAATAGTCCCTGTTGGAAAATAGGAGAAGATTATAGTGAGAACTTTGTGAGGAATTTAGGAGGAGAATATTTGAGAGAAGAACAATTTCTATTACTTGAAAGGATACTTTGATTCTTGTTTGCTTGCTTGATTTACAAAGTAAAAGCTCTCCTCCTTGTATAGGCTCCAAGGGAGAGTTATAGACACATCCTAGGATAACTCTCTACACACTTCAATACAAAGTTCTAGACAATTCAAGAGAGAGTTCTACACACTTTTCTCAACTACATGCATGAGAGTTCTACAGACTTCTCTCAATGATATTTCTACCAACATAGTTCTACATGACTCTAGAACTTTCTATAGGCTACACCATTTATTATCTAATTGGATCTAACACTTGATTAGTCCAATGGACCAAATCAAGTTTATTATCCAACACCCCCCGTTAAACTTGATTTGTCATTCTTTAACCTGATAGCCACCAAGTCTTCTTTTCTTTTCACCTTGTGTCCCAATAGTTGTTTGACGAGCTTTATGATATCCTGGTGAGTTACTCGGGATAAACACCTTATCACAATCAACCTTTTTGTTGTAGTCATTTGCAACTAGTCTTGCCTTATGTCCTTCACTTTTCCTTTTGTTCTTCTTTATCTTGTTCATCCAGTTGCCATTGATAGCTTTATGATCTTTTGAATCGAGACGTGGTACCTCATATTATTCTTCTCAATGGCTTGAACTTCTTTTCCTGTTAGATTTCTCTATCGCTTCTTTTGCGCAACTTATTCAAAATTCATCGGTTCATATCTTGCAGAAAGACAAAATTGTGTGTGATTATATGTTTCTCTTGTTTCCTCATAGATATCTTCAAGCCTTCGTGGTGATAGGGGATTTGTGTTATCATAGAGATCTTGAAGACTTCGTGTGCGCGTCGTAACTCTTTCACTACTTGTATCTTCAGAAGTGGGTGATGTTGGTGAACGGGGCGCATGTTGAACTTCTTGAAAGGTTTCTTCTTCAAATTCGGGAAAGAAACTGTATTCCTTTTTGTGTGCTCCAAAGTCCCATTCTCCTTCTTTATCAAATACCACATCTCGGCTAATTACAATCTTGTTGTTGTTTGGATTGTATAACTTGTAGCCCTTTGAGCTTTGGTCAAAACCGACAAAGATGAACTTCTCACTTTTATCATCAAGCTTTGCTCTTTTCTCATCTGCAATGTGAACATGGGCCACACTCCCGAAGACCCTTAAGTGTGAGATACCTGGCTTTCTTCCACTCTATGATTCTTGTGGTGTCTTTCCCCACACACTCCTTGTTGGAGATCGATTATATAGATAGACTGCACACGCTATAACTTCAGCCCAAAACTCTTTTTGTAGTTTCTTACTTTTGAGCATGCTTCGAGCCATGTCAAGTATTGTTTGATTCTTCCTTTCCGCCACACCATTTTGTTAGGGGGATCTTGGAATTGTCAATGGACGTCTGATTCCATTCTCTTCACAAAACTCTTGAAACTCTTTAGAAGTGAGTTCTCCTCCTCGGTCAGTCCACATAGCTTTTATCTGCCGACCACTTTCTTTCTCCACAACAACTTTAAACTTTTTGAAGGTGGTAAAGACTTATGACTTCTGCTTTAAGAAATAGACCCATGTTTTTCTTGAAAAATCATCAATGAAAAGGAAGAAATAATTGTTTTTACCTAGTGAGCATGGCTTGATTGGTCCACATACGTCAGCATGTATAAGATCGAGCGGCTTCTTGGCTCTTGAGTTTGACTCCTTTGGAAAACTCATCCGGAATTGCTTCCCAAGTAAACTTCCTTCACACAACTGGTCTGGATGGTTGATAGACGGAATACTTCTCACCATATTTTGTTTTCCCATCAAGCTTAAGCTTCCAAAATTTAAGTGCCCAAATCGGAGATGCCAAAGCCATGAAGCATCATTGTAGCAAGCTTTGAGACACTTTGCAACATCATTTTGGATATTTAAGAAGAACATCATATTTCTTGACATCGATACCTTGGTGATGAGATTATTTTTTTCATCTTTGATGGAGAGACTTGAATCTTTCATGCGAATATCATAACCCTTTTCTAACAGTTGCCCCAGACTCAAAATATTGTTCTTCATATTAGGGACATAGTAGACATTTGAAATAAATTGATGTCTTCCATCTTTCAAGCGAATTAAGATATTACCTTTGCCTTTCACTGGAATCTTAGAATCATCGCCAAATGAGACATTTCCATGCACCGATTCATCAAGCTCCACGAACATGCTCCATTTTCCACACATATGATTGCTTGCACCAGTGCCAAGGCACCATAAATTTTCATGGATATCTTTGTTACCTCCACGTGCTAGCAGCATTGTTTCAAATTTTTCATCTTTTTCTTCCACATAGTTGGTCTTCTCCTCTACTCGATTCTTGGAGAATCTACACTTTAAAGCGTAGTGCCCAAACTTCTGACAGTTGTAGCATTGAGTTTGAGATTTGTCATACCTTGTGTTTCAGTATCCTCTCCCACGTCCTCTTGTAGAGCTCTCTCCTTTCTCATAACTGCTTCCGGTAAAAATTGAACCACGCGCACCGTAGCCACGTCCAAATTGTCCACGACCGCGACCTCGTCCTCAGCCTCTACCTTGACTTTGTTGGCTCCTCTCATTTCTTTGACCTTCATCTTTCTCTTTTAGTTGCATCTTGAAGAGTTTCTCTGTGATCTCTTTCTTCTTCTTGTGCGTCTCCTCATAAGCTTAGAGAGATCCTTGAAGTTGCTCTATTGTCATAGTCTCTAAATCTTTGGTTTCTTCAATTGTCACAATAATATGCTCGAATTTGGGTCTAATGATCGGAGTATCTTCTCCATAATTCTCACATCTTCTAACTTTTCATCGTTTCTTTTTAATTGATTTGATATAGAGATAACTCTAGAAAAATATTATGAAATAGACTCTGACTCTTTCATATGCAAGTATTCAAACTCGCCTCTTAAAGTTTGGAGATGTACCTTCTTTACCTTGTCTTCTCCTTCGCAAAAGGTTTTAAGCTTCTCCCATGCCTCCTTAGCGGATGTTGCATTTGAGATTTTCTCGAACTCATCTTCATCCAATGCTTGGTAGATGAGGAAGAGAGCTTTTTTGTCTCTCTTTCTTGAATCCTTCAAAGTGTCTCTTTGTGCTTTAGTTAAGGAATCCTCATCTTGTGATTCCTTATAGCCTTTTTCAACAACCTCCCAAACATCATATGCTCCAAGAAGAGCCATCATTTTGATGCACCAATTATCATAGGTATTCCGTTTGAGAAGTGGAACTTGGAAGGATGCCGCTCCATTGACTGCCATAACTATGGAATAATTTCTTCTCAGAACCTAAGCTCTGATGTCACTTTGTTGAAAAATAGGAGAAGATTATAGTGAGAACTTCGTGAGGAATTTAGGAGGAGAATATTTGAGAGAAGAACAATTTCAATTACTTGAAAGGATACTTTGATTCTTGTTTGCTTGCTTGATTTACAAATGACAAGCTCTCCTCCTTTTATAGGCTTCAAGGGAGAGTTCTAGACACATCCTAGGATAACTCTCTACACACTTCAATACAAAGTTCTACACTCTTCAAGAGAGAGTTCTACACACTTCTCTCAACTACATGCATGAGAGTTCTACACACTTCTCTCAATGATATTTCTACCAACATAGTTCTACATGACTCTAGAACTTTCTATGGGCTACACCATTTATTATCTAATTGGGCCTAAAACTTGATTAGTCTAATGGACCAAATCAAGTTTATTATCCAACAGTCTCGCCTACGCGCTATGAGTGGTAGTTTCTTCTTCATTGCAACCCCTCTTCCTATTCGAAAGAAAATTGCAACCCCTTCCCATGAAGTTATGAAGTGTTTTATTTGCTTGTTGCTTATGTGCACCCCTTCCCATGTAGTAACCTTTGATCCCATCAATTTGAATATGCCACTAAAGCATACCTAAGAAGAAGGTAAACGTTAATCATAGGTTCGTATTCATGTTATTTATGAAGCCTTTTATTCCATTTCAATTGTATGCTACTTTTTGAACTGAATTGGAATCACTTATACCACACCATAAAAAATCAACTGTAAACTCAATTGAATTCAAGTGATCAATATTTCTTATGATACCATGGATTTTCAATATAGTCTTTTGATGATTGTCAAATATAGTCTTTTTGTTTTGGATGAGTTGAAAATGTTTCGATAACTCAAATACATTTATTCATTTTGGAAAGATCGAGAAAGAGTTCATGTATCTGATGAGCTTGCTTAGTTTCACATTTGTATCGTAACTGGAGCGAGGAAAAAGAAAACAAAATAGTTGATTCTAAGTCATATTTATTTTGCAATTGTTGTGTGAAGACATGTCGATAAACACAAAATTTATAGTTCTTCTTATTTTACTTTATTTTGAGTGTAAATTTTGGAATCTGTCCATCATTCAATTGTAGATGTTAATGTTCTTATATTATTTTGTCCTTGATTTGCAATATAAAAGGCACTAAAATTCATCATTACCACAAGGGAAAAAGAAAAGGAAAACATGACTCAAAATCAACAATTTTTTTTTCGCTCCAATTAAAATGCAAAAATGAAACTAAGCAACCAGCAAACAAAGCTTATAGTGCAGTTTCTCTTCTTTCTTGTCTACTTCTATTGCATGCCCATCAGATGTATATGCTCTTTCCTCTCTAATATTCACAAGATTTCGCTCCTACCTTACACTACTAAAAAAACAAAAATTAGTGAGGGATATTTATTGAGGGAAAACGTGAAATCCCTCTCTAATTCCGTCACTAAATTTTGCGACCAAAGAATTTGTGAGGAATTTAATTTTTTCCGTCACTAATTTTCCTCGCTAATTTTGCTTTTTCTAGTAGTGTTATATGGCTTTGGTTATGATCATGTAAACAATGTTTACAAGGTGCTTTCTATTACTTTTGATGATTTACATGTTAATAGTTTCAAAACTAAAGTAATGATTTATACTTTGGGTACTAATTCTTGGAGAATGATTCATGGTGAGCTACCTCTTCCATATGATTGTTGTGAGTTGCTGATATTCGTGAGTGGTGCTATTAATTGGATTGCCTTATTCTCGAAGAATGATAGTACTAATAATGATCTTTGTGTTGTTTCTTTTGATTTGGTGAATGAGTCGCATAGAAATTTTTTGCAGCCTAATTATGGTGGGGAATATGACAAGGATGTGTCTTTGGGTGTCTTGAGGGATTGTTTGTGTATCTTTGCGCGTCGTTGTACATTTTCTAGTGTTTGGATGGTGAAGGAATATGGAAATGAAGAGTCTTGGACTGAATTGTTTCGTTTTCATTACATGAAAGATTCATTTTGTTGTTCAAATATCAAGCCACTGTGGATTTATGAGGATGACCGAGTGCTAGTGATATCTATTTCGTCACTGCGGCAAAGCAATAGGAATTATATTGGACCGTTTATGATTTAAAAAATGGTACTTTTAAGTGTCCAATGATTCAAGACTGCGATTATGGAACTACACATGACGTTTGCATTGAAAGTTTGATATCACCTTGTATTTTTGCATGATGTATGAAAATAAATAAATAATAGTGTCGATGCTCTTCTTTTTGCTTCAATGATATATACATCTAGTGTTTTTATTATTAGGTAACCTAAGACTCTGTATACCGGTTGTGTGCATCTATATCTTAGTGTTGCTTCAAATTAGATCTACTTAAAAGTATTACTTTGATGTCTTCGATTTAGGATTGTAATTGAATTAGTAGTAAACATTTATTTCTACCGTAGCTTTGTCTTGTTAATATGATTTTTGTTGTTTCAGTTGGATCTAATTCATTAACCTTTCTTTTTGTGTGGATATCAAATTAGTTCCTATGTTCATGTACTGATTTTTCTCTAGTTTAAGAAGTACATTCTCTTATTTGCAGAAGGGAAGCACTTGAATCATACATGTTAAATTGATTTTTTTTTCTTAAGATAATAATCATGGTGACAAGAATTCTGAGCATGAAAGTTTATTCGACTAAAGGAAAATGATGTAATAGTCTTTTCTCTACTTGCAGGAACCTAATAAAGAATTTATTCGACTATGATGTAATAGTGTTATTTTTTATTTCTCAAGTGTGTAGTAAATCAAATCAAAGAAATATTTGAACTTGATCATGATTTACCAAAAGTGTTTGGCATGCTTGTTCTACAATATCTTGACATCAAGAACAATACTTGTAGAAAGCATAAACAGCATGTGCCACCACAAGAATTGTTACAGATAGTTGAACTTGATCATGATAAAATCATGCCTTTGTCACTTTTTCTCACCATCGTCACCAAGTTTATCATTGCTAATCTTCTTTCCCATCTGTTTGTATGTTTCAACTGTGGCATATCCTTAATCTACTTCATTCATTGATTTCTTAATTAAACATTAATCTCTGGTATAAAAAGAGTATTGTGAAACTTGTGACAACAATAAGCAACACTTACAAACGAACTTAAACATATATTATGTGAAAATATATGTAATGTATAAAATACTTGAATATGCACTACAAAAGAATTTATACACATATTATCAGAAATATAAATAATGCATAAAATACTTGAAAGTGCACATATGAAAGTTATACAAATAAAATGGCCAGAGACGCAATCCCCGTGAAGTGGGTGTGCGATCTCAGCACCATCCCGAAACCTCCTTGGGGTGAAAGGGTGTGTTTCTCTAACAGGACAATCCCCACAGATATGCTCATTTATTAATTACAAGTATAAATTGACATTCCTAGTCGCACATCAATTTTTTACCAGTTTGATCAATCCATTGTAGCTAAATAACAATTTTTCTATTTAAAATAAAAACCAACTATGAATAATATATTTTAATAGCATTTAGTAGTTTTTTAATACAATAATATATTTGTCTGTTTTCAAATACCATTGTTAAAAATTGAAAGGAAAAAAAAAAATTCGTCGCTCTCTTCTTTCCCTTTTGTAAACAACATATCTCTATCAATATCCCTCCAGTGTGTTTGCTCTCGCTCTTCTCACACACACTGTTGTATCTCTCTCTGCAACTCTCTCTCTCTCTCTCCCTCTCTCTCTCACACATACAAACACACACTCTTCTCTACAAAAACGAACCTAATAACACATATCTTGAAATCTCAGAAGCTAAGAAATGAAGATCTTGACAGGAGATGTGGAGGTGGCAGGAGGCGTAATGGAGAAGAGGAGGTCACATCTTGAAGGATTGAAGAGGAAGCACTACAAGAAATATTGGATTTTCCTACAAAACGTTCCGACGAAATTTCCTACGAATTAGCGACAAAATATTCGTCGGAAAGCATATGTCAGTCAAAGGGGGACCCTTATACACAGAAAGGTGGTGCGTGGATGCATGGGATTGGCTTGCTTTACCGAGGAAAAGTTTCCTAGGAAAGCTGCGGCCCCACATGCACAAAGACCGTTGAATAAAGGGTGTGTGGAAGGTTGTGATTGGTTGAAGTTACCGACGAAAGTTTCCTAGGAAAGCTGGTGCGTGGAAGGTTGTGGTCTGGCTAATTTGCAATGTCTGTTGGAAATTTGGGTCCTTATGTGGTAATTTGCAATGTCTATGAGTGGATTTGGGATCCGGGATAGTGCCTTAGGCGTTTGGGGTATTGGCAGGCTGTATATTATCGTTGTTTTGCGGCTGTTTTGGTTTTTTCTGTTTGTGGGTTTTCTGTTTCTGTGTTGATAGCTTGCTGCTGCTATGTGTTTGTTTTGTTTCGGTTTTGACTTTATTATCTATTACTTTTCTTTATAGGCAGCTTATCGCACGGATGCAGCG
>Ga0228710_1011235_pt1 | contig 11645 bp, 9 predicted proteins | sample MedpolnodulmetaG_FD_177995 | JGI IMG/M metagenome (GOLD analysis project Ga0228710, IMG submission 177995) | Root nodule microbial communities from Medicago polymorpha collected in Santa Monica, California, United States - pink nodules | ecosystem: Host-associated > Plants > Roots > Nodule... | reverse complement strand
TTTCTTTTTTTTTTTTTTTTTTTTAACATTCTAACATTTTGTATTTAATTTTTTTTTTAGTAAATTACACTCCTCTGCTCTTAAAAAGATGCTTGAATTACATTCATCTCCCATCTTATATAAAATGTACACTCTCCTCCTCTCTTATTTAAAACATATTAGAAAATATTTTACTCTCCTCCTTTGAGAGAAGCTTGAATTACATTCCACTTCCCTCTTAAGTTAAAATTTATGCTTTAGTCAATAATTTTTTTTTATTTATAATAATTTAGCAAAAAAATAACCTAACACACTTCAAAGAAAAATAGCATTGCAAGATTCATTTTAATATAATCAAATTTTGAATACATATCTTTCTCTATTTTTTTATTCACAATTTTATTAAATAACCATAATTTTTTTTTTTTTGAAATATGAGTGTGACAAACTTTAAAAAAACAATATTTGAAATGATAAAGGTGGGGTAAATAACTAGAAAATGTCTACATTTTGGACAATGATCATTTAAAGAGAGAAACAAATAGTCCACTTCCTCCAAGTTGCCACTACTACTCACAAATAACTGCCCATACCCCCTCCTAATAAAGTTATCTGTTATAGGAATACGGTAACAAAGCATATATCCATCCACCCAACAAAAATATTGACTTTGAGGAACCTATTTATTTTATATGATATATTTTTTATCAACAATAATGTTTGTGATCCGCTGAGAGAAAGTAATTATAAGAGTCAGTAACATTGTATTTTTTATGCACACAATTGCCATAACCACTAATAAAATATCGAACCATAGAGACTCCTTCAATATCAGAACCGTTCAACAACTAAAATCGTTTTCAATATGAAAATAAAGATTTGTTTGTTTATGAATTGGTCTTTGCAATTTAAGTGAAAAAAGAATAACATAAATATTATATTGTCGGGATTAAGCTTCGTGAACTATTCATCTAATATCCTTCCTTAATCGATTATATATTTCTTTTACTTCAATTATAACTCCACCTATCTCTCAACAAACCTCTCCATTCTTGGTTAACGATGCAAGATCCATTGAACCAACTAACTTCATATGGTCGAGGGAAAAATAGTTGATTGTTTCAATGGCATACACACAAATAGTTATATATGAATATAGACATACCTGATATTCCTAACGCGATAGAACATATACATAATTTAAACCAAACCCTTAGAGAATAAAACATCTAACTTCTTTATATTAAATCAAAAGATCATTTTTGAAACACTACATCATCGCAAAAGGATTAAGAACGAATTGTCATTTCTAAGATCCAACAAACAAGACTGAACCCTACTAAAAAAACAAAAATTAGTGAGGGATATTTAGTGAGGGAAAACGTGAAATCCCTCTCTAATTCCATCACTAAATTTTGCGACCAAGGAATTTGTGAGGAATTTCATTTTTTCCGTCACTAATTTCCCTCACTAATTTTGCTTTTTCTAGTAGTGGAAATAGAGATCAATTTGATATACTAAAAAAAAAACCTTATAATAATTCTAACAAATAGTACTTGGTACTGATAGGAACCAACAGATCCTACCAACGAATTAATAGTAACACAACTAAGAAGAAGCTGAAACAGATGGTAATTAAAGGAAATATGGTACTTTATTGATAGTAATGAAAATAGTAAAATAACATAAGAGAGTTATTCTCTAACTACTCCCAGAGCAAAGCTCCGACATAACTAAGAGAGAGGAATCCTACTCTGGCCCTAAACAGAAAACTTATTCCGTCATACTCTAAACTCCTAAGAATTCCCCTTTATATACAAATAAAGAGAACATTCTAGTATTACACTCTAATGGGCCTCTTATTATTAAATCACAATCCTAACGGGCCACTTACTAATAATCTACTTAAACCTAACTAACTACCTACTAATTACTTAAAACACCCTCTCATACTAGGTCATAACAGGTACTTAACGGGAGCAAAGCAACACAGAACCCAATTAACTCACCAACAGGATCCAAAAAGGACTTGGTAGAGAAGAAATCACAGTTACTTTCAGAAAACATGAATAAAAAGAAAACCAAGAAGTTGTTGAAGACAAAGGAATATAAAAGAAAACTTTTAAGCTTTTGAACCATCCAAGTACTACATCAACCCAAAAGATCTTATTGAGTACTGATCCAAAATATTCTCATGTCATGCGTAAAAAGTAAACAAATGACACTGATTAACTTCGTTGGTTTCTTTTTTGTCTTCAAAGGATTGGATGTAGACCTCATTTTCAGCTAGGTACCAGAAGTTTCATTATTTTAGACTAGAATAGCAGAAAATGCACACTCTTATCTTCTATATATATCTTGCTAAGGATTCAACTTGATGTTACACAGAGGAAGTCTCCGTAGCTCCAACAGGTACCGTAGAATTCAGAGAGGCAATCATTGGTGAAAAATTTCCTTAGAAACTTCTTCAACAGACAAGTCAGTGGCATCTTCTTGGTCAGGAACATCCATAAGAGCATTATCAGGAACCATGTATTGTGAATATGATCAGCATGAGTAGTTTGACTAATTGAATACAATTATTGTTAAGAGTCCCAAATCGGATAGGAGATGGCCACAATGTGTTTATTGTTAAGAGTCTCACCTCACAAGCCGGTTTTGTGAGTTGTGTTAGGCCCAACCACGATTTTTAAGAATTATGAACATCTAGGAAACCATCTGTTGGAAATTGATAAGTGAATGTACCTTTGAGTTTAGACTTCTCAATTAGATTATGACTTTTTTTCCTTTTCTACTAAGCTTGGAATTGTTGGCTCAGTGATCCTCGGATACAGAAACCAGAATCTTCATTACTCCTTAAGTCCTTTGTGTTTCTTGCTCGGTGGCTTTTGAGGCTTAGCAGAATCGGTAACTCTTTCAATTTTATAGTTCCTTTTCTCATCATTTAATTTGCGGTTTCCTTTCCTTGATTTCATGAACTGGGAGTTTGTTCACTTTCACTTCCTTCTTAAGAAACTTAATGTTCATGCCTGTCATGGTTTCCCTTACCTCACCTGTATATCCGAAATACATTCAACGACTTTATCAAATCTTACAATACATTTACAAGATACTGTTTTTTTTCTACCTTTGCAATAAGGATGGATTTCTAAATATTTTTGGTGAAAAAATGATTTGTTTAGGTAATAAGAAAGCCTACTAAAGGTTAAAATTTTCAAATGCTTAAGCACTTGAAAGATAAAATCACTAAGATTTGAACTTTTCATACCTTGAAACTAACTATAACCAGCAAAGGATTATCAGTTAAAGGAAACTTCACTCCTAAAATATGCTTGACAAATCACCAATCTTGGCTATTGGTGTTTTACTTGATTGAACTTGAAATACTAACTCTTCCATAAATATCTCATGCATAATAAATTCATGATGAAATCAAGAAATATATGTTAAGATATTATAGGAATTGGAGATCTATACAATATCAATTCCAGCATCAATGGAAGTAGAGACGCGATAAAGATCATCTAACTCATTGCAAACTTGTGCATCATTCATGTTGCTGGACATATTTGATTCTTGAATGGAGTTCTCGAAGGGATAATTGTGCCCTCCTAGTCAATATCACAAATAACATTAGATAACGAAAACTAAGCTACAAGCATGTTCAATGATGTTGTGTATTTTCTATTTTGTTTTTAAATAGATGAAAAAAATTACAAAAATCAACTACAACTTACACCTGAGATTAGCCTAAGTTACCTTTATGTGATTCAACATTTGGATCCTCGACGGAATGCTGAATATTTTGAGACATGGAGTCAAGTCAAGAGGACCTTCACCAAACATGGCAGATTGAAGATTCAACAAAAAGTAGAACTGGATAGCATCTTGGAGAAGCTCAATCAGCAATCTTAAAAACTTTCATAGCAGCTGAAAATTGCACAGGGCTCTTGCTTTCCGACAAAACAGTGGACTGAACTTGATCAATCAACTGCCGTATAATGAAACAACATGTGTGTCCCAAATTAGTATAATGAAATACAATGGCATCCTCCTAAAGAAGAGATGTATTCACACCTAGCTTGTAGCTTGAACAAAGATTTTTTCTTGGTTACATTAAGAAAGTGATTCATGCTGATAGAAATTGAAATTAGAAACTAATATTGTGATTAAAAACTAGCATACCTCTTTTCACATTCTACAAATAAAGGTTCAACTGGAATAATTACTGAAGTCTTTAGGACATTCATCATCTAACAAGCATAGGCTGCAAGGACATCGCTGTAAAGAATGTTACAAGTTTATTGTTATCTTCTCTTCATGGAGAAGTCAAGATTTCGCAAATTTAAAGAGCATTACAGTTTGTCCATATAGCATGGAAGTATTGTTAAACCAGTACGAGTCTTTTCAACGTATTTTGTCCTCATTCGCACGCTTTCTGGGAAACTTCTCAGAAAGTCACCCATCCAAAGACTACTTCAAGTCAAGCACGCTTAACTGTGGAGTTTTTATGGAATGAACTACCAAAAAGAAGATGCATATTGTTGATATAGGTGATACCAAACAATTCTTATAAGTCTTCATTGAACCATGCATTCCCATACTTGTATGACCTCGGGATCCCTCTCATTCTGATGTGAATCGGTTTGTCTAGAAGTTGTTAGGAGCCACTCATTGTCATGCCTTGTGCACCGGCAACCACTCCCCACCCTCGTCAGCTTGGGTGTTACATTGACCGATGCTCTATCGATCTCTGTGGTGATGGTTCTCCTACTCGGGCTTGGCATATTGAGTGAATCAAGATTTCACAATCATTAGTGTCGAGTAGCACGTTGAAAATATTCCTTTGCATTTGAAGCTACCCCTTACACTATCAATAAATGTCGAAAATTGGAAGTCAGCATCTAAGAAGAACCGTAAAAAAACATGTAGTTATTATGAAAACATCATTAAAGTCTTCTATAAAAAAAAAACAAGCTGTCCTAGACTCCTGTTGTGTGTCAAGTGTGGGATACAAGTATCACGTCGAATAGAAATATGAAAATTGAGCAATATATAAGTGAGATAATCGACATACTTTATGTCTTAAGGTATTGGGTTAAGATGTGGCGTGAAAGTCAACAACTTCTGGTAGTTGTGAAATTTTATCTCTACTTTGTTTAGAAAATTTTGTTGTTTTAGAAAATCAATATATTTTTACTAGCTCTGCTTAGCATGCAAAAGCAAGCAAGATTTTTTTTAAAATGCCACCAATCAAATATCAGCTGCTGCATCAAGTTTTTTGAGTAATTCTCGCATCGGCCACATTTGACCACAATTCTTCACAATATAAAGGTTTAATGCCAAATAATAAAGGTTTAAACAAAGTATCTATTAAATTACCATGAGTTGAAACCTCGAGTCAATGAGACTTACTAGTCGCTATTACATCAAATAATAAATGTTTAATGCCTAATACCCATATCACCCAAAACTAAGACCTGTATCTAATATCATTATTTCAGAATCAAAATATGTCTTGCTGAATTGAAAAACATTCAAAATAAACTATATTCTAAACAATTAAAACCATTTTCATCAATCAATTCAAAATAAGAAACAAAATCCCTGAAAATAAAATAAAATAAAGAACTCACTTGTACAAATTTTGAAAAATAAATAATTTAAGAACTCTGCATGTTTCAAATAAACAGTAAAGGTGAAAAATCACTCCATAACGAGAACATGCAACAAATTTTGAATGAAAACAAGTTAATTGAGGACTTGAACTCTAGAAAAGATTATGAGAAAATAGGCTTCAAGAAATTAGATTTATTTTATAAATATAAGATAAAAAATTGAATAACTATGAGATAAAAATAGATATCTTTAATTAATATTTTATTTTTCAATAAAAATTGTAGGGATAAAATTGAGATAAAAATGGAATAACCATAAGCTTCAAGCTATAAACTACTTAAATTAGCTTATCTAAAAACACAATGATCTCATACAAATAAGCTATAAGCTCGTGAGAAAATGACAGTTACTAAACGACTTTTTATAATCATACAAACTATGAGCAACAAAAAAAAAGGAGCGGCAATGGTGATGGAAGAAGAAAAAGGGAACAACTTGATCCAATCCTCTTCAAACATCTCTGCTTTTTCATTCTATCGAATGTTTAGTTTTGGAATATGCGCTATCTTGTCCCAGTCCTGTTCCCTCCTTGCATCGCTTCTTCAATGTTGGGCACCAAAAAATATTCAACGAATCAAGTGCAGTGAGGTGTCTAATACCGTCTGGCAGTCATTTTAATTTACGACAACGACTAATCACCATAGATTAAAGTGATTGAAGACCTCCCCATAATTTCTCTGGTAAATACTCAAGTTTGTGGCAAATACGGATATTAAGATGCTCCAGAGCTAGGTTAAAAGGTTCATTTGGCAGCTCCATTAATTTTCGGAAACCAAGTACATTTAGAGTCTGAGGACTAGTAAAGTTTCCAAACATTCCCTTTGGGAAGGATGTTATTCCTTCACATCTCTCAAGGGAAAAGGGTAGTAAGACCATACAAGATAAAGATCGACTTCAGTATCTCATTATTGCATCCAAATACTTTGAGGTCTTTAACACATGGAAGACAAAAAAGTTCAATTTTAGGGCAATGGATGGTTTTCAAAATAGAAATACAAGGAAATATCTCATCTCCTCTCTTTCCACTTTCAACAACCTCTTTTTCTACTTTAAACGACCTCTCAAAGTTTGGTAAGTCTTCTATTATTAGTACCTCAAGAGATGAGAAAATTCTCATCTCCACACCTTTGTCAAATTCATCATCATCCAAGTATTTCACATACACTTTAGAAATGAAGTTCTTTACCAAGTCGTTCACAATGCACGCAATCCATAACTTTAAGAGTAACTAAATTACTTAGAGTTCTGGTACAACTTGGCAAGCTTAATCCTTCATAAGAATATATTTTCAAGCTCTTGAGATTTGTATGAGGTGAAACACTTCAAGTACTTGATCAACACTAATAATAGGGTCTTGACAAATGAATCTTTGTGCAACCATGACAAGCATAATTCATCGAGGTCTTTTTTATCCATTAAATTGGCTTCTCGAGCTTCAGATAAACTACCGATATTTTGTAAGCCTTTGATCTCCAGCTTTCCTCCTAAGTCTATATCATGTAACTTTGCTAACCTATGTCCTAGATTAACAATACAGACACTTACTGTTTTTAAGCAAGATAATTTTCCAATGTGAGGACACATGTGAGACAACGAATAACAATCTTCAATGACTAAATATGTAATATTTTGTAAGCAAGACAAGCGTTTCGAAAGAGAACTCAGTCTACGAAAGGCTTTCAACTTCAAGATTTCCAATTTTTGTAAGCTATAAATTGAGTTGGGGAAGGGTTTTATCTCAACTGTGAAGTTCCAAATACCTCAAATGAATTTAACTACCGAGTGATAACTCTAGTGTTTTTTCTTAAAAGTCGAAGGGTGTGCTTTCTTGGTAAGAAATTGTCATACTTCTCAAAAGAACAATTTAGTTGATACAACGTTCACAATGATTCTACTTTTGTGAAGGAGTCTTCTTATGATAATACTACACGCTTAGGGGCAAAACTAATATGATGTGTGTTTTTTGATAAGTTAGTCACGGATGCATTCTCTAAAACCATACATTCTTGCCCCCCACTGTTTGAGCAAGATCATGGACGAGATCTTGCACTTTGAATGAAATCACTCTTGAATAATCATCCATATGCATGTCTTGAAAGAAAGATTTTTGGTACAATTCATTCAAAATTATGTTGGCAACATCTTCAACCTCCAAATTTTTTCTACATGAAATAAATTCATTAGCCATCTAAAGATGAATCAATTCTTCCTTTGTGATTTTTGTATCTTTAGGAAATACAACACAGAAAGCAAATCATTGTTTAAAGGTTGGCGATAAATGAACTAGCTCAACCTCAAATCTGGAAAAATAGAATTCTCATGCGGTAGATCCCAAAGCTCGCTCTCTTTAATTTCACACCATTCCTTTTCTCCACTCCTCGAGTGCATTAGTGACCCCGATGCTTGTGCTGCAAGAGGCAATCCTCCAAACTTTTTTACTATCTCCTTGACTATTGCCACAAGCTCTACACACTCTTCTCTATCATGTTCGAATGCATATTGTTTGAACGATAACCAACATTCATCATCAGAGAGAACTGAAAAAGAACGAGTTGAGCATGTTCCCATGATTCATGCAACATCCATATCATGAGCAGACACTAAAACAGAAGTACCTTTTGATCCACAAGACAACACATATTTCAACGTATTCCATTTCTTATGGTCTAGTCCGAATTCAAATTCTTGACTTTTGTTCCAAACGTCGTCCAAAACAAGCAAACATCTTTTACCTTGCAGCGTTTCTTGCACCTTTCTTTGTATTACATCTAAATCAGTTGCATAACACTTCTGTTTTGTCATGGATTCAATAATGGAACACAAAATCCTTTGGATCGAGAAAACCTCTGAAACACAAACCCAAATTTTTGTTTTGAAATTGTCACCCACCTTATCATCATTGTAGACCATTTGAGCAAAATTTGTTTTTGCAACACCAACTAAGCCAACAATGGGATAGGCGGAAAGGAAGTCAGAGGCCCTCGCTTGGGTGAGAAGAAACCTAAAAATCTTCTATTTATCATCTTATCATCCAAACACCTTTTATTCAGAATACTGGAGATCGTGTGGCACCATTCAACCACTTCAATTGGTAATTTCCTGTAATAGTAACACCTTCATGTAGTAACACCTTCTCGTAGAAGAAAGTTGTTCTTACTTTCAGCAATTTGATCAATTCTGCCTGCAATCTTTTTCAACCTACTTTCTATGTCATGGCAAAACTTAAGTCGAGTGGATTTGATGGAACATTCATAAAGAATATCATCAAGGGCATACATTGTATCTTTGAGTTGTTGGAGCCATATTTTAATAGAGCGGTCTGTTAATTGCTTCTTTTGAGCGTCTTTAAGAACAACCTTAATTAGTTCTAAGGTGGTTGATAGCTTTTGAGCCTTTAACTTGATTCCAAATAAATTTGCAAATTCGTTTTTTAGTAGAGACATCAGGCTCTCAAACAAAACATCAAGCAAGGCGTCAGTCATTTTTCAGAAATTCAAGAGTTGAATGAAATTTGAAGAGTAAGCAAGTAGATGTTTGTCAATGGTAAAGTATGTAGATGATACGAAATCTAGTGGTTGAGGATGATATATGTACGTGATAAGAAATGTGGAATAACGTGAAAGGTGTTGCACCAACACCACAATCATTATTTTAACTAGCAGTCAAATGGATACTCTGTGCCCGCTTGTCTACTCTTGCACTAACGCATGTAAATTATTAAGAATATTTTTTTTTATGAAATTAGTCATATTTTGATTAAAATTATACTTATAGATGTTTGTTGTTTCAAATTGTAACATGTTTATCTTTTTAAATTACACCAACATATAACAATTTATTTTTATCAATGACATCAACAATAGTATTATTATATGAAAATTTGTTTAAGGGTAATTGGAAGAATAAATAATCTAACCCAAAATCTCATATGTTCTTTATACATTGTTATAGATAATATTATTCCTATTGCAATGAGGTTGTTCATATTTTAATGAGATGTAACTATTTTTTCCAATTAATAATTTCTTAACATGTGGCTTAAGGGCACAAGTTTGCATTTCCCTGCTATAAAAAGGATAAAATAGATATAAAATACTTTAAATAAAATGAAGGTAATGAAGGAAAGAGAAGTCTTGAGGAAATAAATATGAAAGAAAGAGAAGATCGGTGGTGTGAAAGAGAAAAATGAAAAAGGAAACCCCCTTTTAATAGAAAAAGAAGGGAGAAACGAGAAAGCTTAAGAAAGAGAATGTTGTGAAGACAATTTGGATCATCCAATTCAGATCCAATGCCATATTCTCATAATCTGCTCACAAATGTCTCCCCTTGAGGACAACTGTCCAATAAAGGTTCTCGGACTAAAACCTGAAAATTACACTATAAATACTAACTCATGGGCATGCCTCATGTACCCGTACTTTTACCCTAGATATCTTGTCACCCCCATCCACTGAAGAAGAAGGCTGTTGTTGGCGAAGGAACCCTACTCAAAGGTCATCCAACACCACCTTCCAAAGATCAAATCAGTTAGATATTTAATTTGGGGTAGCTGATGGTGCTAAGCTGTTGCTCATATTCAAACTGTTATCTAGGGTGGGGCATGCATTATGATGTTCTTTTTTTTGAATCGGCTAATATTATTCACGACGAGGTATACAAAAACTGTACCACTCACAGAAAAAACGGAAAGATAGACAAGTATAAAAAATGTCGCATATATACGGGACACCAAAAGCCACCTCCCCCAAAGAAAAAATAGCACACTTAAAACCCAAAATAGGTAATTATGATGCTAATATATGCAACATAGGAAAAGGGAAAACAATAACACAGAGCATCCCTTAAGCACTGCCTATACAATTGCTCCTAAGTAATCCATCCCTGCATACCGAAGCCTCAAAACCATCCACCTAAAACAGGACAACTGCAATCTACACACCCAAAAAACACACAGCCAGTACACATACCCAACAACACCGCCAGATGCTCAACGTGAGAAGAAATGCCCAACTGACACACCAATACCATCACTGCACCCCAATTTAGCTACTTCCTCAATAGACATTCTTGAGGATTCCAATTCCATTCATAAAATAAACATGTTTGTATATTAAGCCAACACAAACTCCACCGCTATGAATTAACCATAATCTCCGCCAAAATATCATCCACATGTTTCACCTCATTACGAAAAAATCAAATGATTCCTCGCTTGCCAAATAGCCAAAATAGTTGCATGCCAAATGATCCACAAACCTTTGTGAATCCTCTTATTTCTCCCTTCAGTACTCCAACATGCCCAATGGACAAACAAATTCATAGGCGTAATAAAGGAGAAATCAAGCCAATTCATAACTCTTGACCACACCACCATTGTAAAATTACAATGAAGGAAAAGATGGTTCGCCAATTCTTCCACTATTCCGCACAAAACGCACCTTGATGACTCTTTCGGCGGTAAGCAATTGCGCCTCGCAAGATTTCTTCTGGTAGGGATCCGATCTAAGAGAAGTTTCCAAGAGAAGGCTACCACTTTCAAAGGAGCTTTACTATCCCAAATAGTCTCAAAAACTCTCAACTCTCTTCCACATTCCACTCCCCCTCACCCACCACCAACTTCTCCAACTTCACATAGCACGACTTTACCAAGAATACCCCATCATCCTCCAAACTCCAAACCCATTAATTCAGATAGTTCTCCCCTCTAAACCCCTCCAAATCCTCCTTCAAACTAATGAGAAGTTCTTACTCCCAAACAAAAAGATGTCTTCTCCACTCAAAAAGCCACCTCGTCCTACTCCATCCACTTGCCTACACTCCTCCACCGAAGCCTCCTTATTGATTGCTATCGCAAAAAAGTCTTGGGTACTTTCGGCTAAAAGGAGTAGTCCCTCTCCAAGTATCCTTCCAAAAACTAGTTGAATTACCAATCCCCAGTTTCCTAATAATTTCCCCATTAAACCACCTCTCCCTACCCCTCCCTCCCC
>Ga0228710_1011234_pt1 | contig 11646 bp, 8 predicted proteins | sample MedpolnodulmetaG_FD_177995 | JGI IMG/M metagenome (GOLD analysis project Ga0228710, IMG submission 177995) | Root nodule microbial communities from Medicago polymorpha collected in Santa Monica, California, United States - pink nodules | ecosystem: Host-associated > Plants > Roots > Nodule... | reverse complement strand
ATTAATTACCTTATCTCATCATTATAATCTTGTAACCAAAAAAAAAAATCATCATAATCAAAGACATGAAAATAATGAAAACATTTTGGTGAATATTTCTCTGCTATGAATTATGAATGTGTATGATTCGCTACTAAGCTCTTAAAAAAGTGCGGTACACTAAAGCTCCTGCATACGCATGGTTCAGAAAGAGATCCCACCATTTTAGTTTATTGTACACAACCTTACCTTTTTTTTTTTACACAAGAGACTGTTTCTTAAACTTCAACAGGTCTTTCAGTCACGTGAAAACTTTATTGTTACGCCAATACTCCTCTTTCGCTACTAAACTCTAGGATAGATGAAAAAGAAAATTACAGGGAACTTTTCGATTATAACCTGCAACTTTCACCTTTATTTTTTTGGTGAATACTTTCACCTTATTATTCTACATGTACCAGATTTTTTTATATAAAAAATATATTTTCTGATTTTATTAAAGAAGACTTGTTTACACGATTGAAATGAGTTTAGTTTGGATTTTGGAAGTTTTTTCTTTCTTTCATGGAGTGCACTTGGTTCTCATACTTTTTTTTTGCATATTTTTTCATCTCTTCTATGACATACCAATGACGAGTCTTCCACCGCTACATGAGCAAGATGCAAAGTGACTGATACAAAAAAGAGTTTTTATTTGCAAACGTCCTTACAATCAGTTATTTTATCAGGACAGTCAACACATCAGAGTAGAAGACACCTATATGTGTTCTCAGGACACCAACACCTTTGCAACTACAATGTGTGAGACATATGGTCGTCGTTGCATAAAAGCATTGCCTGGAATGTAGAGCTATCCAATCTCGATTACAGCCCGACCGACTATTTTTCCTTCGTTGAGATCCTGGAATGCTTTGCCTGACTCCTCAAAAGTGTATTTTCTTGTAACAGCATGGCCAAGGTCGAAGATACCTGTTTCTGCCAATCTAATTAACTTTGGAAGATCTTGCCTAGCCCTCCCTCCATATGAGCCAATAACTTTTATCTGTTCACATACAAATTTAATTTGCTTGGATGAATTTGTCAAATAAGTGAGGTGCTACCCTAAAGGAAATTATTGTCATTTAGTAATGTATACTTTATATTTTAGCACTTCACGTTAATTCTGCTTTGGTAGAAAATTAGTATCAACAATAAAAATATTACATATTTCTATTCTCTATATTGTTCACGTGTAACACTTAATTGAGTTTAAAAGCGGCCCTTGATATGAACAATTTAATCCCAAAGGTTATCTTGAATCATTTGGTCAAGTAAAGGCAAAACCACTTGTACAACCTAATTCTTATTCCCATACCCCAAGATTAAGACTATGCGACAAATCGCGGAAAAAAATGAAGCAAATTCTAGAACAAAACAAACATTAATAACGATAAGCGTGATAAACATGAATAAAATTAGTGGTTATATGTCAGAGTAGAAAAAGTAATTATAGTAACGATCGACAACGCACACAACACACAAAGTACTTACCTTTCTGCGAACAAGTCTATTTATATCCACCTCTCCTAAAGAACCAGCTTGTGCCAGTCCAATCATCACTGCTTTTCCTCCATCTTTCACACTTTGTGTGCACTGAGCAAATGTCTGTGGTCTCCCTAAGGCTTCAACAGCAACGTCAACTCCCTTTCCACCAGTAATTTCCTGTGTGAAATTAGAGAAAACAATTAAATAAAGGATAACTCAAGCGATATAATTTATGCACGATAGTGTGAGTGGGTGATGTTAGGAGCTAATAGACAGAGGCCGCACAAGAGAGTTCTGGCAATTAAACAATGAGGCGAAAGAGAAATGCATATACAAGTATCTTTTCAATGGGATCTTCCTTTGCCGAATTTATTGTGTGAGTTGCACCAAGTGTCTTTGCTTTCTCTAGCTTTTCATCCTGAACATCAACAGCAATTATATCCGAGGCACCAAATGCTCTAGCTATCTGCAGACAACTGGAAGCAGTGATAAAGTTAAAATGGAAACAAGTGCAGTTGATCAGAGCCTACTGCTCAGATATATAAAAAGTTTTGCATAATATAAAGAGTTTTCTTCTCAAATCAGTGACCATTTAAGCAAGCATTATCGAAACAGCAAAAATAGAAAAAGGAAGTAGTCACTGATAATTAAATATTTAACAATGTGACATCCACTTGACAATTGATTTAGTTACCTAGAACCAACACCCCCAGTTCCAATAACAGCAACAGTATCACCAGGGCGCACTTCGGCTGCATGAGCCATTGCACCATAAGCAGTAAAAACAGCACATCCTAGAATTGCAGACTCGGTATATGGCATTGAGTTTGGCAATACCGCCAATGCATTTGCTGGCACAACACAGTATTCAGCAAGCCCTCCCATACTATACATGTATATCGGTTTTCCTATAAATTTGCCAATTATTTTCAGTATTCCAATTATGAAGGATTCTACTCTTAGTAATAAATACTCTCAAAAAATATGAAATTTGTATCAGCTGAATATGAAATACCATAGCAGAGAAAACTATGACTATGTAAACACATACTCTTAGTATATATTAAGCTTGTCTGTATGGGAATAATGATAACATACAGTCATTTCACAAGTATCAGTAATATATGAGTCAAAGTAAGAAGTGAGAGGGTTCACCACTGCCTCGAAGAAATAGTCGAGTTTCACCATCGTATAGGGTTCCTTTTGCGCGGTTATAAGCAAAAAAAGCTTCGCACAGATCATCATGGCCCTGCATACCGTTTGTAGACAGCATAAACACCGAGACCATAATTCAGTTGACAAATGGAGTGGAGTGTGTAATACAATGTTACCTTTGAACAGTAGGAACAGTTGCCACAAGGCATAATGAAGGCTCCAACAACTCGAGATCCAATTGGAAGCCTGAAACAATCACGAACAATCCTACTTGTTATTCCTTTTTGCTAGTCATGAAGAACAATCAATCTTTTCATTGAATGCAAACTCAACATCATAACATTATGACAGAAAAATGTGGCAGTTTAACAGTTTTCAATTTTACAAAAAAAAAACAAACTTTAACCTTTCAATGGTTTTGGAATCAGTGTGTTGTCCATGTTCAACAACTTCACCAGTAATCTCATGCCCCACAACACAAGGACTTGAAAACGGGATTTCACCTTTCATGACATGAAGATCAGAGTGGCATACTCCACATCCTGCATTCAAAATTCACATCAGATCCAATAACAATAACAAAAATAATAATTTGAAATTACAATCCAAAACCGCAATTAAGCTGCAATATAAGTGAATATTTGGATCAAACTCACGGCAAATTGAAACATGCAGTACAAGTTTTAGGATCAGAATCATATTGAATGTAAAAATTGAATAGAATATACAATGAAGAAAGAGAAAGAATAAAGAAATGAAGACACGGACCCTTGGTTTTGATGAGAAGTTCACCAGCTTTGGGACGAGGAATGTGAAATTCTTCAATGGTGAGAGGTTTGTTGGGTTCCCGAAAAACAGCACCACGCATGTAAGATGGTAATCCAACACCAACGCCAACAGCTTCTGTGTGAATGGAAACCGTACATGCATCATCTTCAACATTATTCAACAACTGTTTGTTATTATTATTCAAACGCCAACAAGACAACCTTTTCAAGTTGTTGATGTTCCTACGAACTAGTGCAGATGCCATTTCTCAATCTCACTTAGACAATTCAATCCAATTTTCCAATGAAACATTAAGACAATATAATCTATACTTGTTTGTTCAGACATAATATTAATATTCGTATTAAGTTAAGATAAGGACTATGACATCACCTCTTATAATTAATAAATAAATAGTTATACCAAATCAATTTACAACACGCAAACATCCAAAACCAAATGACATGTCATCTTGTCCTATCTAATCTTAATGTTCAATCATTATTATTATTTTAGTTAATAATTATCGAGTATTAAAAAACATGTTGGTAGTACTTTACAAAAAAAAAACATGTTAGTAGTATTTTTATTTTATTTTAAAGTCTAGTGTAAAATATTTTAGTATTATTCCTGTCATGCTCTAAGTTTGGTTTCCAGTCATCCGTGTCTTGCCTCAAATTAGTGTTTAAGAGTAGACATTAATGTTCTATGAATTTTGAATTCATAATGAGTTATCTTTTAACAATATATCACAATTTGGAGATGCTGAATAAAATTTTAAAATGGAATTATAGACCAAAAGAAATCAATGTTTTTATTGAATATATTATTTTTTGGGGAGAGTGAGGACCATAGAAATATATCTTGGGTGACATTCTATTTGTTTGAGTAAGGAGGTTGGTAGTTTGGGGGTAAGGAGAATTAGGAGTTTAATAATGGGTTGTTAGGAAAATGGTGTTGGAGGTTGTTGGTTGAGAGGGAGAGTTTGTGGTGTAGAGTGTTGTCGGCCTGGTATGGAGTGGAAGGTGGCCGTGTGTTAGAGGGAGGTCGTGATGCTTCCTATTGTGGCGCGTTATTGCTGCTATTCGTAGGGAGGTGTGGTTTAGTGAGCATGTTAGTCGTGGCGTGGGAAATGGGAAGGCAACCATGTGTTTGGTTCGATGTGTGGGTCGGTGGAGTGGCTTTTATGGAGAGATTTAGCAGATTGTTTGATTTGTCGTTAGTTAAGGAGGTGTCTGTGTTTGAGATGAGTCAGTTAGGCTGGGGGAGGAGGATGAGCGTGGAAGTGGAGGCGAGGGTTGTTTGCGCGGGAGGAGGAATTAGTGGGGGAACTTCGTTTATTACTTCAAAATGTGACTTTGCAGGTTGATAAAGAGGACAAGTGGCTTTGGACGTTGGAATCGAGTAATGATTTCACTGTTCGAAATGCTTATAAAGTTATGGTTCATCAGCATCATTCTGCTTCTACGGTCGCTCTGAAGGTTCTTTGGCATAAGGATGTTCCTCTGAAGGTGATTCTTTTCGCCAGGCATCTGATTCGGGACAGGTTGCCAACTAAGGACAATTTGTTTCGTCGTGGAGTGATAGCTTCCGATGCTAGAGTGTGCATTGGTGGCTGTGGTTCGTTGGAAACTTCCCCTCGTTTATTTTTGCATTGTGGTTTTTTTGGGGAAGTCTGACACTTTATTCACCGTTGGTTGGGTGTCTGTTTGGCCATCCCTAGCGAGCCTGCAAATTATCTAAATCAATTTGGTGCTGTTAGTGGTAATTGTTATGAGCCGCGACAATCCATCTTACTTTTAATTTGGTATGCTACTATGTGGGAAATATGGAAAGAAAGAGACAACATGATATTTAATGGAAAGAAAGAGACAACATGATATTTAATGACAAACAATGCTCGACACTTCAGCTGATTGACAAGATTAAGGCACTTTCTTTTGTGTGGTTGAATGCGAATTAAAAAAATTCACTTTCAACTACAATACTTGGTGGCTTAGTCCGTTCACTATGTTGGACATTGACTAATGTTTTTTCTTTCTCTGTTTTTGTTTCGATTTTACTGTTTTTGCTTTGTACATATGTTTGTGACTTTGTTTCTTTCCTGGTACACCTTATCCTAGGAAGAACTTTTTGGTTGGGTAATATATATATATATGTATTCCATTTTAGCCTTTTCAAAAAAAAAAAAAATTTTATTTTAAGTTAGGGAAATAATATAAGTGAAGGTCATATATTTTAATGTGTTAAAATACATAAACATTTCATAAATAATGCAGTATAAGTCTTTTTTTTTTTTGTTTTAACAAGGTAGTATAAGTCCTTTAACCGATGGGATATTTATGTAAAAAAATAAAATAAAAACATAATTAATAAAACAAAAACAATAAATGCAGAAGATATCTGATCTAATTTTATATAGTAATATTAAGATAAAAATTGATAGTATTGTAAAAACATCGTATAATCGTAATAATAATAGCAACACACAGTCCCAAAAAATCATAATTATTAACCTACACCAGAGCAAATATAGACAACAAAGAGCTATATAACATATAGAAAATGAGATTTTCCGAAGAAAAAAATAGAAAGGAACAATTAAAAGCATATAAATGACTCTAGTGACCTTTTTATTTCTTGAACATCTGGTTAACCATATCAATGAATTTAATTTGTGGGTAAAAAAAGAGTTAACCATGACATTCATGAGAAAAGGGAAATGTAAACGAGCGTTCTCGAAACACTTTTTAAGAATGTAAGTATTTATGAAAAAATGTGTAATCAATGCATTTGAAATTGAAATATTTAATTTTTTAAAAAATAATTATTTATTTTAGAATGATTAAAGAGTATTCCGAAAGTACTCGCTAACGAGACCCATAACAAAATAAGAAATAGGAGGGTAAAAAAAATAATGAAACCACAGAGTAGAATAAAGATAACGATGTTGAGAACTAATGATTTAAAAAAGGGAAAAAAACCATTTGACCGTATCTATTTGCATTAGAACCATAACAATATGACAATCACTATCTAAGAGAAAAAATTGAATTAATATGTAACGGAAAAATGGAAGCCAAAAGAACTGGAGGGTAAAATTGGAAGAGAAATGAAATTTGTACAACCACTTTGTGACAATTTTTTGACAACTTTCTCTCTCATACTCACATTATTTTCTTATTCTCTCTTCCTTTTTTTCTCTCCATTGTTTTTGACCAAAAAAAGAGAAGAAAAAAAAGGTTATCACAAAAGTTGTATCAAATGGTTGTTCAAATATCACTGTTGAAATGACGTAGAAAAAATAGAGGGTAAAATATATATTTTATCACAAAAATTAGGGATTGAGGTTTGCACACTATTCTCCAATTAATAATAATAATAGTAGATAGATAGATGACATTTCATACACCGTGTTTGTTTAGATGCAAACTAACGTAATCTTACACACTATGCTTGTTAGAGTGAGTCTTGGTTTTGCTTCAGGTGATGATTTATTGGGATATCACCTCTCTCATAAATGGATAATAAATAAAGCAAAATTAAACTTTAACTCAAAGTATACCTTCTAAAACCAACAAACACGTGCGCACACACATATACTAGAATAACAAGTGTGTATTTTACCCCCGTAAAATGGACGAGAGACACGTCCGCAACATGAAGAAGAGGGGGACGATGATTATTTAAAGAAGTTAGCTTTAATCAGAGCCGAAATTGGATCACCTGTTGCCATATGATTGGACACTCACGTACCCATCTTTCTTATCTTTTTATTAAGCTAATGCGTGCACGCTATCAACAATGTTTTATATAAATTTTGCGTGTAGATTACACACAGTAATTTATATAAATATATATATATATATATATATATATATATATATATATATATATATATATATTAAAATTATATATATATATATTTGTGACTTTCAGATGTAACAAACTTGACAAACCATATTTATCTTTTTCAATAATATAACAAATATAACAAAAAAATATTATCTTTCTTAATAACACCAACAATCGATGACAACAATAATATAACGAATATAACAAAAATTATTATATTTTTTAATAACACCAACAATATAAAATTATATAAAATTTTGTTTCAAGATATAATTGGAATAACAATAAAGTCAGCCCAAAATTCCTCAAAAAATTCGTATTCTCTTTATATATAGTATAGATATACCGGCGAAAAAACGGATACTCACGTGCCTGTCTTTCCGCTTTTTTTATTGCATTGACGCGCATAAATTATAAACGATATTTTATATGAAATTTTGATTTTGATTAAAATAATAGGTACAAATATTTGTGACTTTCAAATTATAACAGACTCAAAAAAATCATGTTTATCATTTTCAATAACAACGGTAATTTAAGAAAAATAATATATAGAAAAATTTGTTTAAGGATATAATTAGAATTATAAAAAATTGGGTTAAATATGTTTTTGGTCCCTGTAAATATACCAACTTTTTGTTTTAGTCCCTCTAAAATTTTCCTTCAACTTTTAGTCCATATAAATTTTTCAATCACTACTTTTAGTCCCTATTTTTAAGTTAATTTTAGTATTTTTTTTTAATGAAATTGTACAGAAATGTGTAGAATATTGTAAAAATATTTCCCAATTTTTTTTTATAATTTTTTAAGAAAACATAAATTTAATATGAATTTTTGACCATAAAAGATATAAAAATTCATATTAAATTCATGTTTTGTTAAAAAATTATAAATTTTTTGGGAGAGATTATTATAATATTATGAATTTTTCTGCAAAAATATGAATTCTACATATGAGTTTACTTTAAAAGAGGGACCAAAAGTGAAGATGGAAATTTTTTGGAGGACTAAATGTTGAAGGAAAATTTTAGAGGGACTAAAACGAAAAATTGACATATTTATAGGGACCAATAACATATTTAACCCAAAAAATTCAGCCCAAAATCTCAACCATCTTCATCTTCTATATCTATATTAAGAAAATAACATCTCTTGACTCTTTTGGGCTGATTTTTCTCCTTTCAAAATTACCTTCAACTTTCAATACAAATAACACATGTAACAAACATATAAAAGTAAATTCAAATATTAAAACAAAATGTATATGTTCGATTTTTTCCTTAACATTTAAAAAATATAATCTATACTATATATAAAGAAAACAATCTCTTTCAACACTTTTGGGTTGAACTTTTCTTTCAAAAAATACTCTCAATTTTCAACACAAATAACACATGTAATAAATAGATATGAATAAATTTAAATATTAAAACAAATGTAACAAACATGATATAATCTATCTATACTATATATAAAGAAAACTACCACTTTCAACATTTTTGGGTTAGATTTTTCTTTGCAAAAATACCCTCAATTTTCAATACACTAATACATGTAACAAATAGATAAGAATAAATTTAAATATTAAAACAAATGTAACAAACATGAAATTTCTTTCAAAAAATACCCTAAATTTTCAACACAAATAACACATGTAATAAATAGATAAGAATAAATTTAAATATTAAAACAAATGTAACAAACATGATATAATCTATCTATACTATATATAAAGAAAACTACCTCTTTCAACATTTTTGGGTTAGATTTTTCTTTCCAAAAATACCCTCAATTTTCAATACAAATAATACATGTAACAAATAGATAAGAATAAATTTAAATATTAAAACAAATGTAACAAACATGATATTTCTTTCAAAAAATACCCTCAATTTTCAATACAAATAACACATGTAATAAATAGATAAGAATAAATTTAAATATTAAAACAAATGTAACAAACATGATATAATCTATCTATACTATATATAAAGAAAACTACCCCTTTCAACACTTTTGGGTTAGATTTTTCTTTCCAAAAATACTCTCAATTTTCAATACAAATAATACATGTAACAAATAGTTAAGAATAAATTTAAATATGTTTGATTTTTTTTATTTATCATTTAAAAAGTGTAACAAACTAAATGAGTATGTTTATACTTACTTTTTTATTATTCCAATTATACCCTTAAACAACTTTTTTTATAATAAAGATTGTTGTTGGTGTTATTGAAATAGATAATCATGTTTATTAATTCAAATATACTTTAACCGTCAAAATTGAATTAAACCGATCAGTCACACCACAAAGTGCGGTGTACTCTCAACTCACATAAAATGTGAAATCCAACCACACCTCATAACTAATCATAACATACATGATATTATACTTAATTCATTAAAAAAAATGATATTATACTTAACAAAGTGATTTTTTCGTAAAAAATATATATTATAAGTGTTGGAACAAAATACGTTTAACAATCATTACCCTTAGAGTAGGGAAAATTGTTACCACAATTTTTTTTTAACATATGTCACCTTTAAGGTTTTGATGATAACAAGGTATTAAAAATTGTCAATTGGATATGCTAATATTTGTTCAAGTGTACAGGACCATAGAAAAAAGTTTGTATTCTTAAAAGGTTCTGGAAGAACAAAAGAGAGCAAAATGATCAACAAAAAGGAAGCTTGAAGCGTCTGAAGTGAAGTGCTCCTGAAGTTCAAAGTGCTCCTGAAGTGATGACGTCATCAGAAGCAAAGTTCATCAGAAGCGCCTCATCAGAAGCAACCTCACCAGAAGCTGAAGAACTCAAAGCTGAAATCTCTTTTTATCTTGTCTAAGAGTTGCTAAAGACTTAAAGAGGTGGAACAACGGTCTTGAAATGTTTTTCAAAGCTTTAGATACTTACTTCTTCAAGAGCGTTGAAAAAGGATAAGTGTACGAACTGTACAACCACCTTCTCCACTACTTTGGTCGTGCTTTGCAACAAGACAAGGATAACAGCTCTGCCTGCAGAAATGTTCTCTCATACAAGGAATGAATTTGAAATTGATCATTCATAGGACAATACTCATATCAGGCAAAAGATCATTGGTGATCAACAAGCTTCAAACGACTCTTTTATGCATGCGTGTTGGCTGTTCCTCAACGTCTCTTTCACACCACTATATAAAGGAGTGAAGGTTTTCAAGTTGAATAGAACAACAAACATATACAGACAAGAAAGCAATACACGCATACAAAAGCTAAACTCTCTAAACATCTCATAGTTTATACTCTGTTTTGTTTGCATTTCAAAGTAACTTAGAATTTCTTAAGAGTTGTCCACATTTTAGAAATTCTATAGTCTCAATAGTCTAAAGAGTCTGTAATTGATTTGTATTGAGAACACCACCGATTGTATATCAAGTGTTCAAACTCAAACAATTTTTTGTGTAAATCTGTTTGTTTGTAAGTCTCTTGTAGTTGTACTAGAGCACAGGAAAGTCTCTTGCTTGAGTGCTTGAGCATTGGAAATCTCTTGCCTGTGTGCTTGAGTACTTGTAATTTGATATTACATTGTTAATGAAATCTTCTTGGAAGTGCAAGGGGGACATGACTACTTCCGGTTTGTGAAAGGAACCTGTATAATTGCTTTGTGTCTTTCTTCTCTCTCTCTTACTCTGTTTTTTATCCGCTGCACATTAAGTCTTTGATCACTACTTCAGAAACTAATAATCAGTTGCTTCTGAACTGTGACATCAGTGGGAGAAACAAAGAAAAAGAAAACACAATTCAACCCCCTTTCTTGTGTTTTTCCCACCTTCAATAAGCACATGTCAAATAAATATTTTATCATGACTTTTTTTTTTGCCAAACACACCTCTCATCTATTTGGTTTCACTTTTAACCTCTCATTCTCTAACTCTCCTTCCTTTTTATTCTCTTCCTCGTATCACCCCCTATTCTCCAACAAATTCCTCAAACACTGAAAACAAAAATGACTGTAACACCATAGAGAAAGAAATGTTACCACATAAATTGAAGCCCCAACAGGGTGTTCAAATCCAAACCGATCCAAATAAAAATCGTAAACCGGTCAAAAAAAAATGAAAAACCACGCAAAACTTGTTATTATTATTGGATGTCATTCTACGAAAACCACTCGAATTTGATCGGATTTTGGATCAATTTTTAAAACCAAACTGAACCAAATACATATATTTTAGGGTTAATAGTGCTTTTCACCCCTGTAATATAGGCCATTTCCGGTTTTAGCCCTTATAAAATTTTCGGTTTGGTTTCCATCCTCGTAATTTTTTTTTTCTTCTGGAAAACCCCCTTCACCCATCCAATTTAGCAGATTTGCTTATGTGGCG
>Ga0228710_1011233_pt1 | contig 11646 bp, 12 predicted proteins | sample MedpolnodulmetaG_FD_177995 | JGI IMG/M metagenome (GOLD analysis project Ga0228710, IMG submission 177995) | Root nodule microbial communities from Medicago polymorpha collected in Santa Monica, California, United States - pink nodules | ecosystem: Host-associated > Plants > Roots > Nodule... | reverse complement strand
GGGGAGAGTGAGGAAGAGAGTGTGAATGTGAGATGATGTGAGGAAATGGGGAAGTTTAGAGGTGTATTTATAGGGGGAGATTGTAACATAGGTTATATCTACAATAAGTATAGTCAAAAAAACGTGAAAAAACTTAACAAAAACGTGCAAAACCAATTAAAATGTATTGACCAAAGTCCAAAAAACGTGTGTTCTTGAGCTCTAACCACCGACCAACTTGCGTAAGTTAACTCGCACAGAGGCTAGTGGCGCGTGACTTAACTCACGCAGGGGTATAATTGTCCAAACAATTGGGCGCGAGCAAAAATTGTTGGGAGAAAAGCAGAAATCATTTGAATTTAGATCATTGATTTTCCCACTTCAATTGTTGTTTGAAAACACATGAAAATTACACATTTAAAGTAAAAACTGAAGTGAGAACAAAAAAATTCTTAGTCTTAATTAAGTCTATTGGTCTATTTAATTATGTTTATGTATTATTCACTCTAGTCACGTTTATAAACAACTATTTTTATTTTTTAAATTCATTAAATAATTTATGTATCTGAACTATATTATAATTCAAATACATCAATTATCAAATGAATCTGAAAAAGCAATATTTACTTTTTAAATGTAACTGGAATGAGCTTATTCAAATGTCTTCGTATGAATAAGGATTTTAAATATGTATATATGTCAATATAGGGTACAACTATCAAAAAAGCCCCAAATTGAAGAGCCTCCATTATCAAACCCCCTATGAAGCCCCAAATATTTTGTTCTTTCATGTATGAATTTATTAGGCCTTAACCCCATTTTTGTTGTTTTATTGTTGGACCTTATCCAGGGTCAACTCTTTGTCTAACTAAAAATTTTAAATTTTGAAAAACATGTTTTTTTTAGAATATTTTTTTGCTAGAATAATAGATAATTAATAAGTTTTAAATTTTAAAAAAAGAATAAATTAAAAACAGCCACCCACCCAAGTTGCTGGAAAATGACTGGACTTCCGCCGTCCGTCACTGTGAGTCGTCAGAGCTCCACCGTCGTCAACGATGATGGTCGACCATTTGATTATCTATATTATAAATGTTATTGGGCTAAAAAATTTATGTTGGGCCTTAAAAAATAACTTTGGACTGAGTCCATTAAAAAAAAAAAAACACTATTGGAGTTTATAAATAAAATTTATTTGGGTTGAAATGATTTAATAAAATAAAAAAATTACTTTTCTCATCCTATACCTTTCTTGTACGTCTTATTTTTTTCATCCAAAAATATTTTTGTGATATTTGGATTATATAGTTTGAAAATCCCAAGAGCATTTGTGTAAAAAGTGGATGAAGCAATAGCCAAAACAAATACTCCCTTCGTTCCTTTTTAAGTGTCTTTTTAGAAAATTAACACCAAAATAGCGATGTGTATTTTTGCACAATTTCTTCCTATTATACCCTCATTTTAATCCACCAATAAATTCCTATTTTTTTGCACACACTTTATCTTTCCAATAAATTTAATATGTTATATTTCTCTCGTAACAAACAATTGTCGGTTATTATCTTTTTCTCCAACAAATTCATTTTTGTTTTTGCGCACTCTCTCTCATAAAAAACAATTGTCAATTTTCTAAATATTGTCCACATATTTTTAATTATTTTAAGTCAATATAAAATATATTCCAACTTCACATTAATCAAAAAGTTAAGAAAAAATTAATTTTCTCTTCCAACTTCTTTAATTAAAGTTAAGGCTTTAACTATGGCTTCAACCAATGCTAGAGTCACACTTGAAATTTTTAACAATTGTTACTCATCTTATTTATGGAATTTTAAGTCTTCTTGGAGCCATTGTTTGGAAAAAAAATTTGTTTAAATTTGAAGATAACAAAAAACAAACATTGTTTAAAAAAAACAAACTTTAGTTATCCAAATAGATATAAATAATTAGTTTTATTAAAAAAGATAAAAGTGATTGACAAAGGGTATAATTGACAAATCATACCCTTAAAATACCAAAAAGATAGTTAAATAAGAACGAAAAATTCACCCTAAAAAAGATACTTAAAAAGGAACGGAGGGAGTATGTTAAAAAAAATATGGGAGTATGTTAAAAAAAATATAGGAAGAGTGTTATGAAATGAAAAAGGTAATTTTATGTCTAAATTTGCAGCATCAATAGGCGTGACAAAGTTATTTTGGAAGACAATCTCTAGTTTGTGGCAGAAGACAAATTCGCAGAGCATTGCTTGAATAATTTTTTGGAGTTTTTGTTTTAAAAATTAGTAGAATAAAGGTGTCTCATTTCGTATCCAATTTATGTAGTGTTAATATATCTCATTTCAGGTTACCCTATGTAAAAAAAAGTTGTTAGATTCCATCTTTGTAATTTGAAGATTCTTTAGTTTTGGATCTTCATGATATCCAATTACAAAATTTATGGTACTTTCGACCATGTAATTTGAGCAAATTTCGGTTTTTACCATATGCCATATCATCGTTCTGTACTGTCTAAATTCATGAAGGTCCAAAATTAAAAAATCTTCAAATTACAAGAATGAAATCTAAAAAAAAAAATTACAGAAGGTAAATCGGAAATTATATATATTATAGGGGGTAATGCACTATTAACCCATTTGTGTATTCCAATGGCAAACAGGTTATGATATTAATACTTAAAAAAAATGTTATGATATAATTATTTCTGTAATTCTTAAACCAAATAAATATATACTAAAATCAAAATCCTGTTTTAAAAAGAAAATTGTCAAAATGAAAAGAGAAATTCTTACTTACCACAGTTGACAAAAAGTCCCAATGGAGTCCTGCAGTAATCAAGTTCACACTCAAGTCCTCCAATCTGTTCATTAAACTGGCAGTTCTGTAGGTTAGTGCACAAAAATCTTCACAGGCACGTCTCACCCATGTAAGATCAAATCCATTGCTTAGGATTCCATGAATTTCCGCGTAGGAAAAATGCTGTGGAGTGTTGCTGACATAATTGTTGTAAAAAGAAGAATCTGAAGATGTCGCAACAAGCATCACTCGACAACCAACGTTTAAGCTCCCAGTTTTGATGTCGCCGGCGATAGCATAAACATGGCCTTTAGAATGCCATTTGATGCATGGAGATGTATTCACATACATAGGATCGTTCTTCACTGGATTGCTACAGTTCAAGTATATTACGTGCCCCACCCATGGTGGAGAACCGACTTCATATGCATTCCCATGGTAGTTATAATTGTAAGAACTTGTGAAATTGGATGTAGTTAAGAAATAGCGAGGAATGGTGGAGCAGTTACTCTCTTGAATTCCGGAATCAACTAATCGAATTGTGTAGATTTTGTAGTCGATTGATTTCACATAGAATTTACCCGAAAAAAGAGATAACATTGTCAGGTTGTTTTCGCAGGATAACTCGTACCTCGGATCACCACAGGTTGCCGGATCATTCTTAAGTCGAAACGGATGTTTTATTTTTCTGATTTTTCCACATGAAGAAGGTGGACAATAAGTTTGATTACTAGTATTTGTAATTGCATCACATGTTTTATTGATATTATCAGACCATTTCTTATCCAATATATGTCTCTTTAACAACTCGTCTTATATTTCTTTCCATATGGCTCGTTGCAGAATTTCATATGGTAAACTGAAATAGTACAATTATTAGACATATGTTCTTCCATATATAATAGAAATATACCGTGGAAAGAAAAGAAGTCATCAAGAAGAATTCATTAGTAGAGGCTCAGATGTATCTTCATCAATAAAACTAGGAGAGCCAACATCAGTTTCTGATACAGTTACATTAGAGTTGACTTCAATATCTCCATGAATCATTTCATTTGGATACAGTAAAGGCTTTGGAGGCATTTCAACATTCTCAATATCTCCTTCAAGCATCTCTATCACTTTGTTCATTGAAGGACGATCACATGGTTTCAATTGTATACACCATAATGCAATTATGAACATCTTCTTCACATTATTATTTTCCTCATATGTAATTTCATCCATTTCTATCTCCTTTTCTTCAATCAATTGATCATAAATCCAAATTGGAAAGAAAATTTGACTTGAACGATCGGCATGTGGATTTAAATTTCTTTTCTTACTTGCCATTTCCATCAAAAGCATTCCAAAGCTATATACATCGGCCTTGTACGATACTCCTCCAATATTTTTGTAGAACAACTCAGGAGCCATGTATCCAATTGTCCCTCTTGCTGCAGTTAAATTGACAGTACCAATCTCATTTGGATAAAGCTTTGCAAGACCAAAGTCTGAAACTTTGGGGATAAAGTTCTCATCGAGGAGGATGTTATGGGGCTTGATGTCAAAATGCAAAATTTGCATGTCACATCCTTGATGCAAATAAGCAATACCACGAGCCACTCCAAGAGATATCTCATACATTTGCTTATAAGTTAGAGAGACAGCATCCTCACTAGAAGAAATATATTTATCAAGAGAACCATTGGGCATGAATTCATAAACAAGAGCACGCTTTGATCGCTCAAAACAAAAACCAATAAGTCGAACCACATTGGTGTGATGTATTCTTCCTATGGTTGCTACTTCACTAATGAAATCTTGTCCATTGCCCTTAGATTTACCCAACATCTTTATGGCCACAAATGTCCCACTGCGTAGCTTTCCTTTAAAAACGGCTCCAAAGCCTCCTTCACCCAACTTGTCTCTAAAACTTTGAGTCGTCTTCTTTATTTCTTTGTACGAATATCTAATTGGCATCATAGTACTCGCTTGAAGAAAAACTTCAATGTCTTCATACATTGATATATGTCTTCTCCGACAAGTATATATCAACAGCACAAAGAAAACCAGAAGGCCCAGGACAATTCTTGCTACAAATATTGGCAAAAGATATCTTCCTATTACTTTTCCTGTCTCAATAGCTGTTTTAGATTCTAAATTTTTCTGTGATGACTTAGCAGAGCTTTTTGTTATGCCAAATATTTTTAGCATTCCTGTGATGGATTTATCATGGAAAAACAATTAATACGGAAAACATTGTACCGTTTCTGAACATAATAATATTCAGAAGAGATTTTCACAACTCATAACCATAAAAACTTTGGACATTTATCTTTTCGCATCACTATCTTTATATCAGACTTTTTCTTTATTAATTAAAGATTATATATATAAGGCACGAGAGCTAATAGCACAACTAATGCATGAACGGTTTCACCCACACACAACTTCCTTCTTTTTTTTATTCTTTTTCTTTTTCTAATTGTTATATTTTATAAAAAAAAAAATAAAAACACAATAACGAAAGAGAAAGTCTCGAGTTGATGTCATCTCATCTACACTTATTAACTCATGACTTCCATTACCTACCACTATTTGAACAATTTTTCGTTGTTGCCTCTCGTTATTGTTGCCTCTCATCGTCGTCTCCATTGTTCCCTCTTGCTACCACGGTTTCACCTATATACCTATCTCTAGCTGTTCTTTGGCTCTGCGTATCAGCATTGCAATCACTATAGCAAACGAGGGTGGGGAATAAAAACCTGACGGAGACGATGATTGTCACTGCCCAACAGAATTATAGGTAAAGGAGGAAGTGACTTCGGTAGTGGTGTGTGAGAGAACGACTACGATTAGAGCAACTTAGGCTTTGTTTGGGAGTTTGGAGGGGAGGGGAAGGAAGGGGTTTTAGGGGACATAAATAGAGGAAAATTGAGAAATTTTTCACTTTTTTTTTAGAGAGAAACTAATGTTTATGATTAATATTTTTAATTTTAAGAATATTATTATAACAACATATATTAAATTTGAAATATAAATCCTCGCAGACCGCCAAAACCCTCCTCCAATACATACAATTTGTTAGTTCTCCAAATGGAGATGGTTTTATATTTTGAAGAAAAATAAGCTCCCAAAGCCCCTCTCCCCTCTCTTCTCCTACAAACAAAGTCTTAGAGTTTAATAGAGTGGTGATGTCATTGGTGGCATTTTCCATATATATAGATTTAGATGATAAAGTATAAGGTTTTATATTACTAAATTAGTAGTTCATTCGGATTTATTATATATCCTTTTGTAATCTATTATATGTTATGCCATTGATAATATTAGAACCCTAGCAGTCTTTTGTTATTCTCTATTGAAACCATGTTTTGTTAATATGGTATGTATCAAGAGCAAGTTTCACGTTCCGCTATTTTGTTTCCAAAACAACAAATTTGGAATGTGCTTGTTTGACCTTTTTTATGATTGGTCTCTATAAATCGATCATTTTGTTCCAAAGGAGATACTCATACATTTGTGGTTGTGGCCAATTCGTTTCAAAAGAGGTGACTGCCAATTCATGTCAACACTAACAAATTCCAGTTCATGCCAATTTACTCAAATTCAAAAATGCAAATTTAATCAAATTCCAATACATACATACACTGAAACCGACATCACAGAACACCACTACATTGACCATTTTCCATTGATGGATGTACAATGCATTTGGGGAACAATTAACAATCTAAGTTAAACCATCAACCTAAAACGGTCGTAGCTGATGTTTTGAATAATTGTGAAATTGAGTAAATTGAAAAACCCATCAACAGTGCAACTATCTGAATCAAGAGGACGGTAAAAAAAATGGCTTGACTCACTCTAGAGAGGTCAACATAGAGAGAGGGGGAAGTTAACAATGGCGTTTTTCAGTTTTTATCAGAAATAAGGATTAGTTGTTTTGAGTGGGCATAGATTAAACAATTAGATCTAGACCGTGGAATATATCTAACGGCTGAGTTTTATTTGACTATGTGACTGTGGCATTTAATTGACTGTCGTGAATCAGCATCCATGTTTTTTCACCTCTTTGATCGTCTTCTTTTCTTTGAGTGCTACTTCTTCTTTGATTGGTCTGTCTTCTCTCTCGTGGTTTGGATTTGATGGTTTATTTTGATTTTGGTTTGGTTTGATTTATCACGTTGGATGCTTCCTCTACAAGTTCATTGACTCTCTGTTGATTCTTCTTTGATTGATTGTTTCTCTCCCCTTTTGATTCTTATGATTGATTGCTTCTCCTTTTATTTTTCTATTTGGTTGCTCCTCCCGGTGTTCTTTTGTTTGCTTTATTTTGATTTTGTTCTTTTGTTTAGAAGGTTTCCCTATTTGGTTGGTTGATTGTTCAAGATGCTCTCTCGACAATGATAACTCACTTTGATTGCTGCTCTCCATTGGTTTTGCTATCAACTGATTTGATTTATTTTCCAAGTTAATTTGTAACAAGTTTAAAGCTTAGTAAGCTTCATCTTGAGGGGTAGTGTTAGAAATTTATATTATTTAGTACATTTTTTGTATTTTCTTTGACAAACTCAATGTTTTTTGTGGATGCATCACGAGTTTGTGGATATGTGTTAGATAATAAATTATTGGTCAATGCTTATGAAAAAACTTTACTTCCAACGAGCCAGTAGTACTTTTTTCCTTGGTGAATTAAAATAAGACATATTATAGAAACAAACAAATCTATGTGAAATACAAATTTGATACAGCATATAATTCCCAAAGAAGCAATGAAACTTCTAAAGGAAGATTAATGCGCTGGAAACTTCTTCAAACAACATATCTATTCAAATCTCATATAAAAGGGCCATATGGAGTTTGAGTAAGGGCTGCCACTTAAGTGCAATTAACGCGTGAAAGGCACCTATGATTTGACCAATCAAGTAGTGACATGTGGCATGCATATCTTATTTAAAAAAAGAAAAAAGTTGCGTAAAATCCAAAAAAGTGGAAACAAAACAGAAACACACACCTTCCTTTCTTCCTAACATCACTAGTTTCAACCATCACCACTACTCGTCGTAGTTGAGTCTATCGTCGTTGAGTCTTCCGTTATTTGTTTTATCTTTATCATTTATTAAAAGATTAAAAATGACAAAAAAAATTCTTCTCCCTCCCAAAACCATCTACCAGATCTCACTCATCAACTCTGACGGCCACCTCTATCTCGACTCATCGCCACACTCTACTTCCTCCTTGTTGACATACCTCAACACTCTACATGGCAAAACGTCAAGTATAAGATTAATATAATGGCTCACAAACATCCAAAGTCGCATGCCTTTCCAACTTTAAAGGCACTGATATGAGATCCCTAAAGAAGATACTTCTGATGGTGAAATTTTAGATTTTTGTGTATAAAAATAAAAGATGCTTCAATATTTGTATAAAAAGAAAAGATTCCCTAAAAGAAAAGGTGGTGCAAGAGGATCGAGCTTTAGAGAAAAGATGGATGAACCAAAGGTCTGCCTCAACTACAAAAAGCCTTTAAAGTTTGTAGCTAAATGTCTTGAGCTCCATAAGGAGAGACCCAATAAAGAAAATTCTACTAAGGATGCTTGAAGAAATAGAGTCATGAAATGTCGCATGGCAACATGGAAATATCTAGATGTTGACTCTGATAATAAAGAGAAAACAAATATTGTTCTGATGGCAACGACATCATCTGAGTCTGATTCTGACTATTAGAATGATGATAAGGTATTTTTGTAATTACTCATGAAGTGTAATTACTACCATTAAAGATTTTCTTAGTAACTTTCAAAGAAAATCAAGGAGATTTAAAATTTTGCAAAACCCATCGAAATTTCTTCATGAAAAAGCTAAAGCTCTCGATGTGAAGATTGAGAATCTCATAATTACTAATCGTATTTTAAAAGAGTCTCAACCATCTGATATCCATTGTAGCTCGGATAAGTATGATAATTTTTTTAATACGCAAGATGGCTTCAATGATTTATGGTGTTAGTAGGAACAAACAAAGAGGTATTGAATATACAAAAGATGAACCTAACATAAAGGTAACTATTGGTAATTACTCATTTACTTTTAGTTCATAATGTTATGCTAGTAGATTGACTGAAACATAACCCACTAGGCATAAGTAAATTATGTGATAATACTAACTTCAAAGTCATCAATCTCTCTTATAAGTCAATATTCTTCATTGAAAAGAGGAAATTCAATGTTAATCAAATAATTTTCTTTGATTTTAATGAACAAAAAGGTTGTTTTTCTTTTGTTAATGAATGATGAAAAAGGGGTATGCAACACACGTTTGGGCCATGCTAGTTGGAGATTAATCTATAAACATAGCAAGCTAAAACTTGTTAGAGGCCTACCAAATTTGAAGTATCATTCAGATGCTCTGTGTAAAGCATGCCAAAAAGGAAAATTTGTTAAATCTTCCTTCAAGTCTAAAAACATTGTCTCAACTTCCAGACATCCAGAACTTCTTGTTTCGGCCAGTCAGTACAACCTCAATCTGTGGAAAGAAGTATGAACTAGTCATAGTTGATGACTATAGCAAATGGAATTTGGTAAAATTTTTGAGATCTAGGATGAGTCATACTATGTATTTAGTATCTTCTGTACTCAAGTATAAAATGAAAAGGATTTCAAATATCAAAAATCAGAAGTGATTGTGATGGTGAAAGTGAAAATGAGCCATTTGAATCATTTTTGTGAAAAACATGAAATTGTCCATCATTTCTCTTGTACTCTAACTCACAACAAAATGGGGTTGTAGAACGAGAGAACATACCTTTACAAGAAATGGAATGCACCATGATTCATGAAACTAATATGGCTACGCAATTTTGGGCATAAGCTATAAACACAACGTGTTATGTTCAAAATATAATCTATATCAGACCTATCTTGAACAAGACATCATATGAACTATTCAAAGGAAGAAGACCCAACATATCTTATTTTCACTGTTTGGACTAGGGGTGTTTATGGTGTGGTTTGGTTCTGATTTGAGGCTAAAAGTCATATGAACCGCAAGATAAAAAAGTATGTGGTTTGGTTTGATTCGGTTGACTTTTAAAATACAATCTGAATCAAACCAATGTGGTTTGGGTTGGATCAGTTGATACAGTTTTTTCGAGACAATACACTTTTTGTTTTCCAACATTAAAATCAAGTTAAAATTTAACATCTTTTCGTTATTGTTTCCAATGATGTTTTAAATTTTACCCAACATTACAATTCCATTTTTATCCAACAATGTTCCCAACTACATAGACCATATAAAAAATGTGGACAAAACGTAATCCTATTTTGTAATAAATGTAAGAAAAACTAAGATTTTATCATTCTCTAAATGTTCAACTAACAAATTAATACATATTTGAAATAAAAAGCAAAGAAAAAACATAACAAGAGAAAAAAATATGTCATTTTATAAAAGTTTCCATTGAGTTTATTTGAGTATTATTCTAAGGGACATATGTTTAATTAAAGTTTCTCTTATGTTGCGTTTTGGTTTGGTTTGGCTTGGTTGGTAAATAAAATACTACAAACTAAACCACGCAGTTTAGGAAAAAAGAATTATCTCAATACATCCAAACCAAATGAAGTTTTTTTGCAATTTCGGTTTGGGTTGGTTTGGTTAGCGATTTTTCTATTTGATTGGTTCGGTTTTAGACATCCCTAGTTTGGTTGTACATCTTACATTCTAAAAAAAAAAAGGTTCATCTAAAGAAATTTCATGCCAAGGAGAAAAAGTGTACCCTGATTGGATGCTCTTAATGCTCAAAGGCATACAAAGTGTATAATTCTCAAACTAATACAGTGAAAGAATCAATACACAATAAATTTGATGATAAAGAGCCTGACAATCAAATGTCGGAGCTAGTGGATGTTTGGCAGATAAAAACTGATGAGCCAAAAGATGTTGCACCCATTGATGACCAATGTGCAAACTCAGACACAGCTATACAATTTGGAATAACTTTCTAATAAAATCTTCACATCTAGAAGAATAAATCGTTGGCAACAAGAATGATCTTATGAATACAAGATCATCATTCATAAATGAATATTCTATTTTAGGAGTGTTGTCAATGATTGAACCAACATCTATTAATGAAGCTCCGAAAGATGATTGGTGGATTATGACAATGCAAGATAAGCTTAATCAATTTCAAAGAAATGATATCTGGAACTTAGTGCCTAAACCATTTCAAAAGAAAATCATTAGAACCAAATGGGTTTCGTGAAACAAGTTTAATGAGAAAGGAGAAGGGGTAAGAAATAAATTTAGTCTTGTAGCTCAAAGCTACAGTTAGCAAGAAGGTATTGAATTTGTTGAAACTTTTCGTCTTGTATTTAGGATAGAAGCAATAAGATTATACTATATCATACTATATCAAATGGATCTTAAAATTGCATTCCTAAATGATCTTATTTCTTAAAAATTATATGTCAAACAACCACAACCACTTGGGTTTGAAGATTTAAAACATCCCGAGTATGCGTACAAGTTGAAAAAGTCACTATATGGCCTAAAGAAAGATCTCAGTGCTTGGTATGACAAACTCAATAGCTTTCTATTAGAAAATGGTTTTACACGTGGACAAGTGGACCAAACTCTCTTCAGAAAAACATTAAAGAATGATATTTTAGTTTTTCAAATATATGTTGATAATATCATTTTTTTTTGTTCTACTAATGAAACTTTGTGCAAGGATTTTTCTATGATGATGTGATGAGACGATAAATTAGTATTTTTAATATGTTATTTGAGTTTACTATATTTAGATTTGATTTAGTTTTATTTAAATATTATTTTCTTTTTGAGCTATTTTACTTCAATTGCAAATAATTATATTTCAGGAAC
>Ga0228710_1011230_pt1 | contig 11647 bp, 9 predicted proteins | sample MedpolnodulmetaG_FD_177995 | JGI IMG/M metagenome (GOLD analysis project Ga0228710, IMG submission 177995) | Root nodule microbial communities from Medicago polymorpha collected in Santa Monica, California, United States - pink nodules | ecosystem: Host-associated > Plants > Roots > Nodule... | reverse complement strand
GATGGATATTTCAGCAAGTGCTCGTTCGTACCCGCTGCAGGATGTTATAGACTTTAAGAATGTATTTTCTATGCTTTGGACGAGTTTATGTTGTATTGTTGATTGTACGAACGCATGTTACTGTATAAAATATTCATTCGTAGAATTTATGTTGTAAATTTTAATGTATTCAGTATTAAAGATAATATACATGCTAGACTTTCTAGATACATTTAGTATGGGTATTATAGAAGTGTTCCCATAGAGAAGATTTCCTTTTCCCATGACATTAAAACAGGTGTAGGCCTATATGAACATAAAAAGACAAACAGAGTGAAACAATAGACTAACATAATTTTTTCTTTCAAAAGTAGACTAACATAGTTTAAAAAACAGTTGAACTTGAACCTGATTACTTCGAGTTAGTTTGAATAAACTTATTGACAAACATTAACGGAAAAACAAATATTAAAATAACCATAACACGTTACTGTGAGTTGTTTAAACAATCACTTCTCTCGTGTAATCTGCAAATCTCGGTTGTCACAGTCATAACTTTGCATACTAACTCTGTTTTTCTATAAAAAAAAAACATAATCTGCATTCAATTTTTCATTTTTCAAAAGCTCACTCATTGGACTTTTCTATAAACAACCACAGGACAAGTGAAGAATCATAAACTTAATTTAATTGAAAAACTCCCATGAATTAGAAACTAATCTAAACTAGCCTTATTAAATATAGAGTGAAGACTCATTATACCCCATATGAGATAAAATGTGACGCCCAGTTTTGTTCATCAGAAAGAAAGGGAAAAAAAAGAAAAAAGCCTTAAATATGGCATTGGTCCCTGCACTTTCACCATTTTTTGGCTTCAGTCCCTGCGCTTTTTTTTGTTTGGCTTCAGTCCCTGCAGTTTGTAAAAAATTTGTCATTAGTCCTTATGTTAACTTCAAGTTAGAAAAAATGTTAAAACTAACGGTGTGCCATGTGGACCAGTTATTTCACGCCACGTGGCACACTAAAAGACAAAATTTTCAGAATAGAATAAATAAAATAAAATAATTGATTTTTTAATGGTTTTTATTTAATTTAATTTCTTTCCTTCTTTCTATATAAAAACTATTTAAAAATCAATAATTTTATTTCAAATTTGTGAAAGAGCCTTCAAACTTGAAACCTTCACCATTCACCATATGCAGTTGTTGACATGAAGCTCTTTGATGTGTAAAGGAACCTCCGTAAGACAACCAAGCTTCTTGCATAAATGCTTTGATTGCTCAAAGATCTAGATCAAGGTGGTTAAAGGATTCCAAATTCTTTCATAAATGCATTAAATTGAGAAAGAGTAAGAATGCTATCAAGGTGCTTAAGGATAATGATGGTTGGGTGATGTCCCCTTTTCATGTGCGTAGGAAGGTGGTGGATTATTGCACTAATCATTTTGCGGATGCTAGTTGGAATCGCCTGAAGTTGGATGGGGTGGATTTTGATAGTCTAACCATTGAAGATAATGATTTTTTGGTGGCTCCGTTTTCTATAATGGAGATAGAGGCGGTGGTGAAAGAGAGTGATGGTGAAAAATGCCTATGATACACTTTGTATTGGGAAGGCTACGGTGGATAACCTTTGGGCGATGAAAGCTCTCCTTAGAGGATTTGAATTGGTGTCGGGGTTGAAGATTAATTTTTTCAAGAGCTCATTGATAGGGGTTAATGTTGATAACGATTTTATGGATATGGCTTGCAACTTTTTAAATTGTAGTAGGGGGAGTGTGCCTTTCAAGTATTTGGGGCTTCCGGTGGGTGCGAACTCGAGGAGCTTGTCAACTTGATGGAGAAACTTAGCGGGAAGTTGAATATGTGGGGTCATAAATACATTAGTTTTGGAGGTAGAATTGTTCTTCTTAATACGGTGCTTAATGCTATTCCCATTTTTTTCTTGTCTTTCTTGAAGATGCCGACGCAAGTTTGGAGGAGGGTTGTGCGAATTCAAAGAGAATTTCTTTGGGGAGGAGTGGGAAGGGGGAAGAAGATTAGTTGGGTTAAATGGGATTTGGTGTGTCAACCAAAAAGAAATGGGGGTGTGGGTGTGAAAGACATCCGGGTGATGAACATTAGTCTTTTGGCTAAATGGAGATAGCGGTTGTTAGACGGGGAGATTGCGTTGTGGAAAGATGTGTTGAAAGTGAAGTATGGTCATTGTGTGGGAAATGTGTTGGAGAGTGCAACTAGTGGGTGGCCGAGATATACATCTATGTGGTGGAAGGACCTTGTTAAGTTAGGCGATTTTGGTGGCTTGAATTGGTTTAATTCGGAAGTAGCTAGAAATGTTGGTAATGGGTTGAATTCAAGCTTTTGGAATGATACTTGGAGAGGGGATGTTTACTTCCGGATTAAATATCCAAGACTTTATTTGATTTCAAATCAAAGGGAGGCTAAGGTGGGGGAGGGTGGTAGAGCAAGGTATGGATTGGAGGTTTTTGTGGAGGAGACACTTATTTATGTGGGAGGAGGAGGTTCTTATTAGTCTTAAGGAGGATTTGGAGGGCTCAATATTGTCTACACAAGATAATGTGTGGAGGTGGAAACTAGAAGAGTCCGGGGTTTTTTCGGTTAAATCGTCATATAGGAAATTGGAGGCTTTAGTTTCAACCGAAGTGATGTGGACGGAGGAGGAGAAAGGTGTGTTTGATAACATGTGGAAGAGTCCGGCGCCATCAAAAGTGGTGGCCTTTGCTTGGAGGGTTCTTCTCAACCGAGCTCCAACTAAAGTTAATCTTGCGTTGAGGAATGTTCTTGGTCCGGAAGATTCCACGTTTTGTGTGTTGTGTAATACGGTGGAAGAGTCATCCTGTCACCTTTTCCTTCATTGCGATGTGGCTAGTTTGGTGTGGCGCAAATTGATGTTGTGGATTGACCGCAACTTCTTAATACCCCCTAATCTCTTTGTTCATTGGGAGTGTTGGAGTGGGGGGGGTAAGCAATAAAATTGTTAAAAAAGGCTTATGAATGATTTGGCATGCAACGATTTGGGTTATGTGGAAAGCTCGGAATGATAATATCTTTAAGGGGGTTAATTTTGCGATTGATGATATAGTTGAGGAGGTTAAAGTGTTGTCGTGGAGGTGGATGTTAAGTAGGTTGCATATTCCGGCTTGTCTCTTTTTTGAATGGTGTTGGAATCCTCAATGTGCAGTTGTAATTGCTGCTACTTTCATTGGTGTTTTTGCTGCTGCTGGTATCTTCCTGTAGGTTTTGTTTTCCTGCAGCTTGTGCGAACCTGCTATGTTGGCCTGCTCTCTCTTTTTTTCTCGGCATTGCTTATTACTATTAGTAGGGCTGCCAATGCACTTCAATTGGAATCTGGTGGCTTAGGCTTTTATTTGTTTCTGGTGGAAGGGTGTGAAGCAGGGGTATACGGCTGTTTTTAGCTGGTATACGTCGGCATCAATACCGGTGTCTGTGTCTGGTGGGTTTTTTAGGGGGTATGTTTTTTGGTGTTCCATATATGCGGCGCCTCCTTGTATTTTTTTCCGTTCTCCCGCGAGTTTTATAGTGCTTCTTGTGCTAGCTCGTCGTGAATAAATTTTGCCATTCAAAAAAAAAAAAACCAAGCTTCTTGCAGTTGTCTAAGTACAAAATTTGTAGGCTTTCAAGTTTCTTAATGCTTGAAGGCAACATCTTCACATTGCTTCCATCTAGTCTTAATTCATACAAGGAATCGATATTTATGGGCAGTTCAAGCAAGTTGCCACAGTCCTTCAAATATAGTATTTTCAACGACTTTAAACCACCAAATATGGCTTCTAACTTTGATTTAGTTACGACATTGCAATTAGAAAGATCTTATGCAAGACATTTCTTCCAGTAGATTCTCAAGTCTTAATCCTTGTAAATCAAGCCTCCCGAGCTTGCTCATATAAGATACAAGCAAAGTAACAAGCGTGTCCTTGGAAAAAACAGATGGATGAACTTCACATAAACTTTCACAACCTGAGAGATACAGCCATTTTAGTTTGGTGGCCCCAGCCCTTCGTTTCATTTCTTTCTATATAAAAACTATTTAAAAATCAATAGTTTTATTTCATTAATTCTAATTATAAATTTTATCTTTTAGTGTGTCACGTGGCGTGAAATAACTGGTGCACGTGGCACACCGTTAGTTTTAAAAAAAAAATATTTAACTTACAGTTAACAGAAGGACTAATGACAAATTTTTTACAAACCGCAGGACTGAAGTCAAACAAAAAAACGTGCAGGGACCAAAGCCAAAAAATGGTGAAAGTACAGGGACCAATGACATATTTAAGCAAAAAAAAAAAAGGACAAAACTTAGGTACAATTCCTTAGGTGCTTTTAGTATGGTTCTTAACTAAAAATACAACTTTTTTGGAGATAACAAACTTTGAGATAATTATGGATTTAAGAAAATCATGGTGAATTTAGTTAAGAACCATAAAGCACCTAAGGAATTATACCTAAGTTTTTTCCAAAAAAAATACTCCCTCCGTTCTTTTGTAAGTGTCTTTTTAAAAAATTAACACCAAAACAGCGATGTGGATTTTTGCACATTTTCTTCTTATTATACTTTTATTTTAATCCACCAATAAATTCCTATTTTTTTGCACACACTTTATCTTTCCAATAAATTTAATATGTTATATTTATCTCGTAGCAAACAATTGTCAATTATTATACCCTTATTATCTTTTTCTCCAACAAATTCATATTTTTTTGTGTGCGCTCTCTCTCTCTCATAACAAACAATTGTCAATTTTCTTACTTTTGAACATTCATGGAGTCTTTTATTGTTCTTCTCTCAAATCTGTTCTTTTACTTTGCACTTGAAATTTTTAACAATTGCTACTCATCTTATTTATAGAATTTTAACTCTTCTTGGAACTTTGTAACAAAATTTTGTTTAAATTTGAAGATAACAAGAAACAAACTTTGTTTAAAAAAAAACTATAGTTTTCTAAATATATAGTATTAATTAGTTTTATTGAAAAAGATAAGAGTAATTCACAAAGGATATAATTGACAAATGGTACCCTTAAAATACTAAAAAGACAGTTAACTATGAACAAAAAAGACACTTAAAAAGGAGGGAGTACTATTTTTTTTATACGGGTTTCACCACTAACACTTTTGATCGAAGGTGTGTCACCTCCAAGAATACCCCACAAGCGTCGGCAACAAAAGATATGATCTTTTTATATGGGTTTCCTCAAAGCCGTGTCCCCACCGATACTTTCGGGTGTCCGAAATGTCATGTGATTACTTACATTGAAATTAGTTTTTATCTTAAATTATTATCGGTATTTGATGTGTCCGTGGTTCAGAGGGATCCTTTAATAAAGAATCAAACTTTAAATTATTTTTTAGGGTTGGAATCATGTTAACAACTCTCTCAATAATATATGTTATGGAATTTTATTTTTTATACATATAAGAATGGAATAGTAACAAAACCTAACCTAATTGAAGCATTCATTCATTCATGACACATATGAATCAACAAGTAAAAGCAGCATTGCATTGATGAAACAAAAATGATTGTTTATGAGTAACGAAAAAAGAAGAGAAAAAGAACGAACCTTTGGTTGCGGCGTGGTTGGAAGAGGAACAAGGGAAGAAGATGATTCAGGTTGTTGCATTTGAAAGGATTATGAATGTTTGTGTGTGTTGTTAATAGTCCTTGCGGCTGAAGCAAAAACCCAGAAACAAACAGTTAAGAAGGGTTCTTCCAAGATCTATATGTTTTCTCCAATGTTGTTTTTTTAACCTATTTCTTATATTTATATACTAAATAAATCCTCCTTCAAATGTTTGTTTATTTTCCCCTCAAATATTTCCCTAAAACAAAAAACAAAATCCACTCAAGAGTTTTTGATATATTTTTTTTTTTCAAATCTAATATTATTTGATATATTTTTAGTAAATCCACTCAAGAGTTCACAAATCCTAACTCAACTAATAAAAAATTTAAATTGTTCAATCGAACGTTATGATCGGAGTTAAAATTATATGCAAAGATATTTGTTACTTTTAAATAGTAACAATGTACGTTTATCTTTTACGAACAATATAACAAATGTAAGAAAATAATATTTTTTAAAAACACCAACAATATAGCATTCTTAAAGACAAACTTGTTTAAGGGTATAACTGAAATAACGAAAAATCAACCCCCAAAAAAATCATGTATTTACTTTATATGTTGTCGTATATAATATAGTTTCTATTGCATTAGAGTAGTTCTATTTTAAGGAGATTTAATTTTTTCAATTTAATTAATATTTTCAATAATATTATTTAAGGATAAAATAGTTTAAACGAATTGTAAAATATGTAAGAAAAGTCGAGTTTCTTATGTGGCTTGCCTACAACAACTATGTCCATACTTTGTCTATTTCCGGGGAAAAGTGAGTGAGTTTCTACCTCTGACCTTTGTCCAAGTTGCTCTAGTGCGTGGAATCCTCCCTCCACTGTTTTAGTGATTGCACGACCTAAACTCATCTATGGTGCACTTTGCGGTTCACCTGGAAGAGAAAGTCCAAGAAGAGGTGTGGAGGCAGAGAGTGGTGGGACCGTTCCAATTAGGTGGTGGAGGACTCCAATCCATACCAAGAGGAAGAGAGGAAGGTGTTTCTGAAACGGCGTCGTTTCCGAGTGGATAGTGGTAATCATCATCTTCTTCTTCAGAATATGGGTAAGTAGTGTAGCTGATATCGTTCATCAAAGGTGATAAATCGTATGCGTATGGATGCATTTTTTTCGAACACTCTTCCGCCAACACTCACAAACACCGTTTTTCATTTCTTTTTCACCCTTATATATCATCATAAATCATAAATTGTTTGTCCACATGTAGGTAGGTAATATAGCTTCAATTTTTAATCATTTTCTTTTTTCTTGGAATGTGTGCCACTTGAGTTTCTTATTGGGAAAAATATATTTTGTAAATCAAATTAACCCATTTGGCCATTTCCTTCTGAGTTTGTTATGCCAATTCTAAATCTTTTAATTAGTTGTATGTGTAAAATTGTTTTAGACTGATTAATTAAACTCTTTTTTAATATCAAAATTGAAAGAAGAAAAAAAACATATCATTGTCATATTGGGACCTAACAAATAACAATAATGTCCTTACTAGCAAATGGACTGTGTTATTTGTTTGTTGTCCTTACAATAATTTAGAATTGGTATCAAGTCTATTTCAGAAGTCTTCAATCACTTGCTTACAATCAATTTCTATAGATACCGTCGTTAAAACTTGTTTTACATGCCAAATTATCAACTCTTTTAGACAGCACGCTCCGCTTCTTGTGGTTCTGGAATTCATTCGAATAACCAAGTTGTTTTGACTACTATGTACTCGTCGTTTTCTCCCCTCAAACACATTCATATGATGTAAGACCTTTGTTACTTGAAAATGACAGCGTCAACATTGCATTTAACCTCACCCAAAGCTAGTTTTCTCCATTGAATAATGTTGTTGTTGTGCTATGAATTATGATGTTCCTATGCCACTGTTCGAGCCTGAGCCAAACTCCATATGATCTTGGCCTATCAAAAAAAAAACATTTGTATTATAGTAAGGCATTCATTTGGGCATTGTTAAGACATTCAACTCTTTTAAAACATTTTAATGACCCGTACCTTAACCGCATCATCTCTTTACTTTACCTATAAAATGCAATATAATCAATTACTTTGGTGAATTATCATCCAAATAAAATTAAAAAAGATCAATGTCAATAAAACAAATACAAAAAATCTAATAAAATCAGAAATAATGAGTGGTAATCATATTTTGACCCTATAAACAAAAATTTCAAAAATTTCAAATTATTCAATACTAATGATTTTCTCAGCATACAATAATAAGTACCGCTCCTTAAGAAAAATCAGCACTAAGTGTAATTAAAAAAATAAAAATAATTGGTACTATTATATATGAAATTAATAGCACTTGCAACATAATTTGTGCTATTAGAAATCGTGATTTAACCCTTTAGAAAGAAAAAAAAATCATGATTTAATTCCTATTAATTGACTTTCATTCAAATGGATTTGGTGAGATTCAAAAACAAGAGAATTAATTTCCATTTATTTAATTGATCTTTGACTTCTTATAAAATGAGATATTCAACCAACATAGTGTGACACAAGCAGTAGTTATTTGACTCATTAACCGATTGGTAGGGTATAATTCTTGACTGGTGCGTATGGAAAAACATTTGATAAAAGATCTTAAATTGATCTCCGAAGTTGTGTGTGAAAAATACCTTTGATTTACACAATAAAAAAAAGAGGTATTCAGGTTCAATTCATTCTATCATGATTAAGTTTCAACATGCAATTGCCCTTTTTCTTTATCACTCTCATTATTTGATTGTTTCATTGAACATCTTCTGTTATTTGACAAATCAACATTTGACTAAATTGGTACTATTAATAACTCTAGATCATTAAATTTCAACAATTTTTTATACAATTTATTTGGGGGGCCTCACAAAAGTGAAGATAGAGAGGGTGCTTTCATAGCCACCCTTCTCAAAAAGCACCATATTTATTTGCACCATATTTATTTGCTCCACATTGGGGGTGCTTATTTAGTATGGTGCTATATAGGCGAAGCACCCACCCATTGTATTGTGGATAGTCTTAGAGATAAAAGAGTACTAAAAACTATATTTATATTTACCTATCTCCAAGGATACTAGCAGAGCTCGAAACTCGGGATCTCAAAATTCAAAGTTTGTCCTTCTACTACTAGATTAAACCCGCAAGTTGGAAAATTGTTGTGAACTAAAAAATGGATTTTTATTTCAACTAATCATGACAAATTAAATATCCCTTATACCTAAACCATCTCTCATCTTGATTAACATCCCTCCATTTAAATGTGAGACTCTCTGCATTTATGATTTGGTAACAAAGCCAAATAAAATTAGATAAAGACATATCATGGTAAAAAAAAAAAAGTGGGTTGGTGGTGATTTAATGGAAGGTGGTTTATGTTCCTTTCTTTCATGAGAAGTTACGAAATAAATTAGAAGATGAAAGAAGATAAAAAATAATTTGAACATGAGAGAAATGATAAGGAAAAAAGGAGTTTGTGCTTTTCTTCGAGCGTATAAGGAATAGAGTGAATTGCCGATAATTTTACTGGTTCGATTAAGGAGTTGGAAATTTTTGAGTAAATATTTAGCCAAAGAATTAGACTAACTAAAGAAACACCACATTTTGTCAACTCAACATACACGCATGCTTTTTTTCATTTTCAAATTTCACCAAAGAATAAAAGTGAAGGAAATTGAAATAGTTGAGGTTGAATAACAAAATATAGCATAAAAGAAATGTTATCCAATAACTAAATTTTAAGATAAAAAAAAAAAATTAAACAAGTGACAACCGAAAACTAACAAAATAAATTATCATTATGTTGACATAATGTTGGGATTTTTGGGTGAGTCTTCACCGGGTTGGATGATCGTATTAGGTCAATTGCAACCATACAAGTGAGATTGACACCACATCTTCACATAAAACATTAAGGCATTAGGTATTTTGGTCATCTCACTTATATGTTGTTCAAAATCTACTCTTTCATCCAATGTATAATGTTAACTCACATTTGACACATTAAAATTTTCTGTTTTTTTTAGACAAAAATAATTTTCTTAATAGAAAATTATTTACCCGTGCTTGGCACGGGCTCCATACTAGTAACATTCGATGATGACTTTTTCTAGGCCAATGTTATTGGAAATAATCATCTCTTGATGTAGTATCTTATTTAATTACCCAGTTTGTTTGTGAATACTCATTAAAATAGAACTACTCTAATGCAATAGAAACTATATTATATACGACAACATATAAAGTAAATACATGATTTTTTTGGGGTTGATTTTTCATTATTTCAGTTATACCCTTAAACAAGTTTGTCTTTAAGAATGCTATATTGATGTTTTTAAAAAATATTTTTTTCTTACATTTGTTATATTGTTCGTAAAAGATAAACGTACATTGTTACTATTTAAAAGTAACAAATATCTTTGCATATAATTTTAACTCCGATCATAACGTTCTACCGAACAATTTAAATTTTTTATTAGTTGAGTTAGGATTTGTGAACTCTTGAGTGGATTTACTAAAAATATATCAAATAATATTAGATTTGAAAAAAATATATATATCAAAAACTCTTGAGTGGATTTTGTTTTTTGTTTTAGGGAAATATTTGAGGGGAAAATAAACAAACATTTGAAGGAGGATTTATTTAGGGGGGTGTATTTGAAAGATTTTAAGAGATAATTTTGTCAAAAAAAAATCCTGAAGCTTTTAAAAGATTTTGTGAGATTATATTGATTTTGTTGAATTTTAAAAGACTTTTTTTAAATGACTCTTTACAATCAGGATTTTGAAAATGAGTTTATTATAGAGATTTTTTAAGATTTCAACGGACTTTACAAGATTTTAGAATTTGAAAGGATTGTATGAATTTTTAAGAAAATTTCAAAATGAACGGTGGTGGATGAAAAAAGATTATAAACTTATAATATGAAATTGACTAATAACAAAACATGCACAATAATCCTAAGGTATCTAGCAACAACAAAATAATCTGCTAAAAAAACAAATAATGTTAATAAATTTAGAAGAAAAAGATGGCTTGAAAAAACCTAAAAATCTGGAACATGAACAAACTTTTTTGGTTACAGGAACATGAACATATGAGAAGCAGCAATATAATGATAATAAATATGTAACCCACACAAGGACAATATTTATTTTACTAGAACATGAACAACAACGTCCAATAAACAACTTCCGTATAAAAAAATAAAAAAAAGACACAACGATATGAAGAGTTATAATGTAGTGTGAAGAAGGAATAATATCATTTTTTTTCTTCAAAATATAGAAAAGGAATAATATCAAAAGAGGGGCTTATGAATAATAACTAGAAGAGTGTATGAGAGTGGTATCAGACAAGAAATGTCATGACCCTGCTAAAAAAATTATGAAAGTCTCGTAAAGTCTCATGGTTTTCTGTGAGATTGTTGAATAAGTATGTTATGTGTATTTTCAACTAAAAAGTCTCATGAAATCCATTCATCAAAAGAATCTATTAAAATCTACATGCTTTTCAATACCAAGAGACATTTTATAAGTCTAGGGAAATCTCATTTGAATACCACCAGATTTCGTTGCCTTCAATAAACAATCTTGATTGTCTTAATTGAATACCACAAGATTTATTTATATTCTATAAAATTTTTGATTGAATACCACAATACTTTTTTATTTTTAAATTGTCTTTTAAAATCTCAATTCAATACACCCTCCTTAGTATATAAATATAAGAACTAGGTTAAAAAACAACATTGGAGAAAACATATAAGAGGACTGCTAGGGGCAGTCGCTCCAATAGGCGCTTTTGGATACTTCCTCAGCAATTGGTCCACGCCACTGTTATCAAAAATTAAAGAAACTGGCAACTGCCTATGTTTGTTAAAAAAAATTTAAAAAAAATCATAATTCTTCTAAATCGCGCTTTCGTCTCCGCACAACGTTTTCATCAAGCCTCCAAATCAGGCTTTTAGTGGTAAGGCCTTGTTTGTTGTAAAGCTCACATAAATCATATGAAAGTG
>Ga0228710_1011229_pt1 | contig 11649 bp, 8 predicted proteins | sample MedpolnodulmetaG_FD_177995 | JGI IMG/M metagenome (GOLD analysis project Ga0228710, IMG submission 177995) | Root nodule microbial communities from Medicago polymorpha collected in Santa Monica, California, United States - pink nodules | ecosystem: Host-associated > Plants > Roots > Nodule... | reverse complement strand
TCTAATGATTCAAATCCATTTTTAATATCTTATTATGCATTCTTTGATTTTTTTTTTTTATTTATGCTGCATTATTCCCATGTCTTTATCAAAATCGTCATTTTTTACGAGATCTTCAATCAATTAAGGATTGAAGAAAGTTAATATATTTCATAATAACTTAGAACTTTTTTTTTTAGAAAAATTTAATAATAACTTAGAACTAATGTTTACTTTTTTGTTTCATTCACGTCTTGATGAGTTTTACTATAACTTGTTTTTTTTTTCAAAGTTTAAAACATGTCATATAATCCTAATTGTGACTCAATATCTATTACATTTTCTCATGTAAAATTAATTACTTTATGAAATTAACCTAACTGTGATTCGATATCTATTACCTTCTCTCATCTAAAACTATTTTATGAAAGTACCTTATGTATGTTGTATCTAGACACAAATTTCTTCAGTTTTTTTACTCTTTGAATATACACTCACATCGGATTTTGAAATTTTATTCATGGTACGAAGATGGCTAGGCCTATCAAACTCATAGGCGACATTGCTGACAAAAAAGATTTTTGTAAAGAGGAGTATTATTTGAACAATTATTTGGTTGACAACTTTTGTGACAACTATAATTTATAAAGAAAAAAGTAAGTATGTACACGAAAACCAAAACAATAAAGAGATAAAGTAAAAATAATGTGAGTATGAGAGAGAAAGTTGTCACAAAAGTTGTTACAAAATTGATGTTCAAATATCATTTCTCTTTTGCAAATGAAAATTGCTGTTGACACATTTGATAGGGCTGAAAAACACATGTAAAAGACGAAAAGCCCACTCGGCAGTTAACTGCCGAGGAATGAAGAAATCGGCTGCAGCTAACTTCCGAGGAAAACCTCGGCAGTTAACTGCCGATGCGTTTCTGCTACAAATCTGGCAGAAACTCTCTCATCCATTATTACTCTCATTTTACCAAAAATTTTCAAATCTCTCACAAAATCTCTCTAGAAAATCCAACCAAACCCTACCAAATTTATTCAACAAAATCACAAGTAAGTCATCATAAAGCTATTAACTTACATTTTAGTTGTTATAAATGTTTTTTTGTTGAGTTTTTAGTTGATTTAAATTAGTTTAGTTTTTGAGTAGATTTACATGTTATAATTCATTTTTATAGTAGATGTTTGTTGATTAATGTAGTTAAAATGTTTGCATGATGTTTATGTTATAATTTTAGGGTTATTCTTTATTTTGGTATTTTATATTTATTTTTTATATTTTAGTTTTTAAGTAGATTTACATGTAAGAAGAGTATATGATTTATTATTTTATTTTTTTATAAGTAGGGAGAAAGGACAGACATCAGGATGTAACATCGACATCCCAACTAGGTTGGCACCCCGAGATACCTCCATCCTATGCCGCCTTTATTTTAAGAGTAGACATAAGTTGAATAATTTTGTTATATTTTACATTATTTTTATGTCTTTTTTTAGGCAAAACATTTTAGGGTTATTTTTATTTTTTTTAGGTAAAACATTTTAGGGTTATTTTTATTATTTTTATGTTTTTTTTAGGTAAAACATTTTAGGGTTATTTTTTTATTTTTAGGGTTTATTTATAATTTACACTCTAAGTGTTTGATGAAATGTTTGAATGAGTTTTTCATTGATTGTTTTCAATTTCGTATTGTGTAGATTTGAAACAATGGTCGGGTGGATCGACGTTCATGCACAATTCAACGGCGGAAAACCTCAGAGGTTGAAGGTTCGGTGCCTTGGTGTAACGTTAAGAGGTCTCAAGGATCAACTTAATGAATTCAACCAAGGAGTCAATCCCCGAGACACAAGGAAGGTGGAATACGTTCGATATAAACGTCCAACGCTCAACGAGGGGAGAGTATCATTCACTTGGGTGAAATTAACGAACGACGAAAACTTGAAGAGCATGTTTTGGGAGCACAACATGTTCCAGTGGATAGATATGCGGGTAACGTTGCTGAGGTCAACTGAAGATATTATCAAGTGTCTGATTTCGCCAGAAGATCGTGATTAGGTAGGGAATGCACGTTCCAACTACAACAATTATCTTCATCTGGATAGGGTAATTCAAACTTGTTAAACGACAATACTCAACATTCGACCGACATTTCTATTGTTCTCCTTTCAAAAGTTTAATTTCTTGTTAGTTTGGTTTAGATGAAGGTATTGAAGTGTCAATGATTGGACGTTATTCTTTTGACACTTGAATACCGTCATTTAAACCAAGACTAACAAGAATTTAATCTTTTGAATGAAACAATAGAAATGTCGGACGAATGCTGAAGTGCTGCTGCTTAACAAGTTTGAATTTACCCCATTCAGTGGTAAGATAATTGTTCTAGTTGGAAGGAATATTTCCGAATGTAATGTAATGAATTTACCACTTTTCGAATTTATTTATTCATTACGCAACTTTTAATCGAATTCACGTTGGACTTAATTAGTGTTTATTCGAATACACAATTTTTAATCAAAATTATTCAATACGCGATTTTAATTATTCAATACGCAATTTTTAATCGAAATTATTCAAAACACGATTTTATTTAAAGTACCATAATGTCAAGCAAAATGCGCGCGACACAAAAAGAAAACATAAAAAAAATCCAAAACAATTAGGCATTAGAAGCCATTACATTCATTCTTCCTCGTCACACAAGTCAATTGGGTTGCCTGCTACGGTCCCTGCAGCACCTTCTTTTGGTTGAGGACCAAAATAACATGTCCTCCCGCTCCTCCTCAACCTCGACTGATTGTACACCGGCAACTTTGAACCCTTCTTTTTTTCGGAACCATCACAGACAATTCTGTGTCATGTCATAGGCGATTTTTCTTTCTTCTTGCCATCACCCTGAACGTTAACCTGGTTCTGATTCTGAGACATATCTACATAAAAAAAAATTGGCGATCAAAACCTAAACTAAACAACAATGCCATAAAATCATAAAATTAAAACCTAAACATAAACCTAAACTATCATCAAAACCTTCACCTAAACCTAAACAATTCTAATAATTCTACAACAATTCATAAAAACCTAAACCTAACAATTCTAACAATTTTAACAATTGTACAACAAATCGTCAAAACAATAAAATCTAAACATAAATCTAACATATCATAAAATCAATAAAACCAATATAATCGAAATTTAATAAATAAAAAAAACAATTCAACCACATAACAACATTGCAATAGGATTCAAAAAACTTGCTTGTTTTTGTGATTGAAATTGGCTTGGAATGACTTGAAATGGCTGAAAATCGCACCTAGGAGAACCAAAAATGTAACAATGGAGTTTTGGAAACCCCTATGTCTGTTCTGTTCTCATAACATAACTTCAGCAGTTAACTGCCGAGGTTTTCCTCGGGAGTCAACTGCAGCCGGTTTCAACCAAATTCAGCAGTTAACTGCCGAGGGGCATTTGAGTAATTTACTCGTGTTTTTCTGCCTTCTCAATGTGTGAACATAAGAGTTATGCTTATATAGTCACCTCAAAATTGGGTTAGGTTTCTATTTGTCTTAATGAGCTCAACATTCTTACCAACTAATTCACCAAAGTTACTATATAATTACTCACTTAAACAACCAAAATAACGAATAATTATCGTCTCTATATAATTACCCAACTCACTAGTAACTTAGTAAAAATAATTATTCTCACTTAAAACACCAAAAATTACCCTAAAATAAAATGACTAATTTACCCTTACTCACCAAATGACCAAAATACCCCTGATTCTAAAAATGACTAAAATACCCTTATAGGCCAAAAATCCACTAATCTCAAATAAAATACACATAAAGACAGATAATCACACACAAACACATATAAGCGCACATAATAAATAATTAAAATAATTCTAGAGAAAATTGGGATGTTACACCAAGCGGAAGCTGATGGGCATGTGACACCCAAGGCTGACGATGTCGGGGAGTGGCCGCCGGTGCACAAGGTATGTCAATGAGCCGCTTCTGACAACTTCTAGACAAACCGAATCATATCGGAATGAGAGGTATCCCGAGGCCGTGTAGGTATGAGACTATATGGTTGAAAAAATGCTTATTAGAATTGTATTACCTATATCAATAAGATGCATCTTCATTTCGGTAGTTCATTCTATAAAAACTCCACAGTTACACGTGCTTGACTTGGAGCAATTTTAGGATGGGTGACCTTCTGAAAAGTTTCCCAAAAATTGTGCGAGTGAGGACAAAACACTGAAAAAAATCATGTTGGTTGTGGGGCAGTCGGCAATCTTAAAAACTCTCTGGGATGTTACAAATGTTGCAATCAACTGTACATTGTGGGAGGATTATGATACTCATTGTATGTTTTAAAATTGTTTTGTAGCTTGCTGCTTGCCCCAATTAAAGGTGAATCACTCACTCAAATAACTAATAGCCAATCACAAACTCGGACTCGATCTTCAATGAATTCACGGTTTAATTCGATAATTATCTCTCTAATTCATTGATTTTACCACTTGCTGATATCAATCAATTGGGCTAGGTTTGGACTCATTCTAAATTTTTTTTTCTTCAATATTCAAGTCATCTTAATTTTTTTTTTTGTTTCATCTTATATTCGTACCACTACTTTGTTGTAGATATCTTATTCAAGTCATCAAGTTTGGTTGGTACTATCAAGCAAGCTTGTTGCACGTGTTCCAAAATACCGTAGGGAAATAAACCACCATTTACCCGCTCAGCTGGTCATAATACTGACACATATATTTTGACGTTAGTACATACTAGAATTCGACCCGTGCGATGCACGGTTTTTATTTTATTTTATAAAAGTGCATATATAAGTATTAAATTGATTGTATTTTTAGAGTGTCATATATAAGTATCAAATTGTCTATCTTTTGGGCTTTTGATAACATTCCTACACAAACATCATGTCTTTTGATGGTATCTCTTATATCAATAAATCATGTTTTTCCAGTCCAATATAAAGTTTAACCTTGCATATTTCCTTAGTCATGGATGCTACCCAATATGAGCATCTTTCAAAAGTGCACTTTCTACAAAAAGAATGCAAAAAAATTAATTAAAACAGAAAAAAAATTAGTTCAAAAATAAAATAGAATAGAAAAATCTAAAAGAAAAATTAACATAAATTACTACTTCATTGCGCTTATTATTTCTTTCCTACTCATCCTTTCTGCTTCAAAAGTTAGCATTTAAGGGGATTTGTTTTATTTAGTTATCAAATAGAATGCGATTAAATTTTTCAACAAAAAAAAAACAACAATAGAATATGATTAACAAAAAAGATACATAATATAGAATCAATTGGCTACCCTCATTCCAATTTTGATGTTGAGTCTCTTAAATAATGGGTATAGCTACTTTGCTTTGAAAGGAAGACTGCCAAAATTGGTGTAAACATCTCAAACTAAAAACAAAAATCGCAAAAAGGATATTCCATTTCTAAAAAAAATATGCATATCAATAAAATGCATGTTAAATTAGAATACCAGTAAAGCAGTGGTATGAGAGGAAGGTTGTAAGGTCACGTCCTTCCATTTGCAAAAATCAAAATATCAAAATATATGATTCTTTTGCTGTCTGCGTAATTTACCACAGTTTAGGTTTTTTTTTTTTAGAGAAACACGGTTTAGGGTTTGCTATATATAGCCGAGTTTGCATGGAAATTAGGGTAGCCGAGTTTGAATGGAAATTAGAATATTTTGTTTGTATACGTATTAAATAAGTGTATAACAACTTGCAAAAAAAAAAAGTCTACAGAAACAATAGATATATACAAACGATGACACAACAAGATAAAAATGAAAAACTCATCAGTGAGGAGAAATATTAGGGATTGCTGCATTTTAGAGGGGATTTGTTAGGTTAAATTGGGCGCTGCATTTTAGATGGAATTTGTTAGGTTAAATTGCTGCTAACCTAATGCAGCATTTTAGAGGGAAATTATTAGGTTAAGTTGCTGCAGGCCTAATAAAATTAATAAATAAGGATACAGTTAAGGATATAGCCAAGTTTACATGGAAATTAGGGTAGCCGAATTTGTATGAAAATTAGGGTATTCTATTTGTAAACGTATTAAATAAATGTACAAAATATTGTCAAAGAAAAAAGGCAACATGATAGGAATGAAAGTTTTCTGATACTTGAAAGTTTTTCATTTAATTAGGTACAAGTTGGATGTTGAAGTGGAATATGAGGACACTAAATCAACTTTTGTTCTTTGAGATCGGGAAGTTACTATACTATTGGGAATTAATGTTGTTCAATTGAGATCTAACATGATCCAAGTTTGTTCAAAGTTACATTTTTATATAGCCTACTTAAGAAAAATTACAACCGTTATCAATAGATATATCGCACGTTATAGGCTAGCATTACCAATCCACTAGAGTATCTATTACTGCTTGATAGTTTAAGAAAAAGGGTCATGGTATTTAAGGTCAAATGGAAACCAAAATGCGGCACATGTTCTGTAATTTGTATTCAAGAAGGACAACAAGTTTGACTTCATAATTGAGAAATTCCCACAAATTGTGAAGGTATATTAGTTTCCACTCAACTTTATTTTGTGGGAGATTAGTCATTTTAGTCACTGAATAGAAAAGAAGTCGTCATTTTAGTCCATGAATGCAGATAAATTGCAAAATAGTCTCTGAATGTAGACTCTGTTAGTCAATTTAGTCCCGAATGCAGACTCTGTTGGTCGATTTAGTCCCTGAATGTAGACTCTGTTAGTCACTTTGGTCCCTGAAATTGACTAGCAGAGTCTACAATCAAAGATTGTTTTGCAATTTCTCTACATTTAGGGACTAAAATGACTATTTTTTCTCATTCAAGGACTGAAGTGACTGATTCCTTATCTAATACTTCTAATATACTCTCTCCGGTCTCAAATATAAGAAAAGATTCATTTTTTAGGTTCATTGAATAATTAATGTATCTGCTTTACAATATAGACCAGATACATTAACTACTCAATGAACCTAAAAAAAGAATCTTTTCTTATATTTGAGAGCGGAGAGGGAGTATGATCTTATTCACGTAATGTCTAATCATACATATCATTTTTTAGCCTTTATCAGAGCTTGGTGAGGTTGTAGGCCTATCAAAAGAGGTTACACCTCTCATTTATGCCTTTTTTGAATTTTGTATGTTGTTATATCATGTTTAAGTTTTTTTGCGTTTTTAATTGGCATGAGCAAGACATTGAACTTGTTTCTACCCTTTCTAATGAAAAAGAAGTTCAGCAAAGTCCAATGCAAATAGATTGTCAAGAAATCACTCATGTCAAGAATTCATCCCCCAAAAAGGTGAAACTTGTCAAAACTGAAAATAAATTATTTACTGTTGTGATATCAAATGTTGTAGGTTTATTTTTGGACTAGTGTTGAGCCAAATTTTGGTGGTTTATTAAGTTTGAATGAATGCAAGCAGCTCTTCTTAAAAATTTGTTTTAATGTTTCCTGGTATTTTGTAATATACTTATGTTGATCTTATCTTACTTGGTACTACCATTGTGCCAAGTAAAAACTTTCGTATCCAACTCATTAGTCTGTTATTTTGTATGAATTTTAAATTACTTTGCTTTAAATGTGTTTAGTTTAATCGCTTGGTTAGCATACATAATCCTACTTCGCTTCATGTTATCAAATTTAATAATTGACGGAGAATTGTCATTAACACTATGGTTAATGTCCATAATATATAATTTTAGTCTGTGTATGTACCTTCTCTAATGTGAAGGACTTCAAAATATCATCTTCTCTCAAATCAACTTTTGATTCCATGTCAAAATAAAAACATGAATCAACTATAAAGACCTTCATATTTTGGCAGCTACATTGTTCCCATGATTTAAGGTATACAATTATTTTTTACATTCATTTTTGTCTGGAAAAAGAAAACAACTCATCACATACTATAACAGAAAACAAATTTCTTTCTTAAATTTAATTATATGAGTGAGTTATAATACAATGGTCCCTGTTGACCATTCGTACTATCTCCAATATTGCGTTGCAGTTTATGTACGGATAGTATGACTGTCATCAAAGAATTTTGTATCATCCAAAAATTCCTAAAAAGTGTTTGGGTTATATAATCCGAATAAAGGTATTTTCAAAAATAAAGAAGGCACGTGAGAAAATGGTAAAGAAATAGTTATAAAATTATCTCAAGTCTTTTATACTCGGTTAAACCATGAGAACCGTAACAAAAAAAACCTTGAGGATAACTTTTTTAAAAAATAAAATGGGCAATGATATATATGCTCATATAAAAGAAAACTAAAATGGGATTGATAGACTGACTAATCCAGAATGGTCCAATTACTCAATGGCGTAGATACTTGGAAATTTTTATTTCCCACCATGCTCATCTCTCGCGCACCCTTTAAATTGCCAATTTTGCCAATGTTCGAATTATATAATTTGAACGAAGAGAAAATTGATAATTTAGAAGACACATTATAGAAGAGTAGGGTGTAAGAAGAAATTCTAAGATAAAATTAGGGGTGTACATAGGTTGGTTTGGACAAACCCAAGACCCGAACCAAATAAAATACTCTGGTTTGGGTGAGTTAAAATAATCACCCGTTACATTATTGGGTTGGGTTGGGAAAACCCACTAGTTTACGGTTTGGGTTGGGTTGGATAGTGGGTTACCCAAATTACTTATTTTGTTTTTTGTTAATATTAAATGACTAAATGATGAGTACTCATATTTTTTTCATAAAAATTACTCAATTTTTTTTTTGTGAAAAAAGATTGTGTAACATATTTTTCACTATATTTTATCGTCATAAAATAATAAATGATGATATCAAATAATAAATTTCATCGTAAAATACTTACAACAAAATAACCAAATAAGTGCACCATCCTAATTTGTAACTCTAGCATGTTTTAATTTTTAATATAGATGATGCCTTGTGTCAACTTTGAAAATTAGACTTGATTTATGACCAAAACTTTTGGAATTCTTCTTCATTCCTATGAAAATAAAAATTAAAATGTGGGTATTATTGGGTAAGTGGGTTTATTGGGTTTGGGTCCGATTTTATATGAAACCCGTTATTTTTTATGGGTTATCCATTTTTTAAAACCATACCCACTCAATGACCCAATCCAACCCACTTTTTTATATTTTTTAAGTGGGTTTGACCGAGTTTTTTAGGTTGACTCAACCTATATAAACTCCTAGATAAAACCTCTCAAATGGTTGCAATAATATGTTTGATGTACTACCCATATAATTATCCAATTTTGTTTATTTTATTTTCTAGGCAGTTTTTGAGTTACATCAGACTTTTCTTTTCACTACCTTTAATATTAATGAAGTGGTTTAAAATAAAAAAAATATAAGAGTTTCAGCTACCGAAGAACTATTAAAAAGGATTTTAAATTCAAACTCAGAATATATGACCAAAAAAAATAATGAATAGACTTTTGTCTAATTTCTAAACACCGAATTATCAAATACCTATTTCTCGAAGGGAATGAAAGGTTGAAAAAAATTGTTAAAACAATGTTTTAAAACTAAATTTGAATAGGAAATCAACCCAGCGAGACATTCTTACTACAGTTGAATTGGATAACAAATGAATAAAAAAAGAAGTGAAAAACATATAAAAATGTAAAAATTAAATTTGTTGAATCGGTTCAACCACGGTTAAAATCTAGTTCAACCAAAGTGCAATATAACCAGTGCCAGTCCTAGGCATATGCCCAGGGTGCGACGGCCTAGGGCCCAACCCTTTGAGGGGGCCAAAACATATTTTAAAGTGGTGGGGTGCATATAGTAAGACTTTGTTGTACAGGGTATATATAGTGAAACATATCAAAGCCCCAAACACAAACAAACTTAAGCCCGGTAGTCCTTATTATTTTTTGAGTTATGCTCTTTATCCAAACGGTTCTGCTCATTCACAAAGTAATTGTCTAAATTGCCCCTGCGTGGGTTAACTTGCGCTACGTGAGTTAAGTCACGCTGCGTGAGTTAACTCACACTGCGTGCTATGATAAGTCTAGGCAAAACCTCTTTTCCTCTTTTCCTCATTTCCTCATTTTCAATCTCAAATCTCTCTCAAATTACCCAACTCCGAAATTCCTTCAACTTCAAATCAAACAACACTCCAACAACAAGAACAAGTAAGTTTTCACTTAAATTATGTTGGTATGATAGATTTTTCACTTAAACTAGAATTTTTTAGGTTTAGTGTTTTGTTAAAATTTTGATTTTTTTCGCAAGAAATGATAGAATGTTACATGTAAATGACTTATAGTGCTTAATTGTTATGATGTTTAGATGTTTCCATGATTATGTTAGATTTTTTACACCTAGATTAGATTTTTTTAGTTTTAGGGTTTAGTTTAAATTTTGATTTTTTTTGCTAAGAAATCATACAATGTTACATGTAAATCACTTATATTGCTTAATTGTTTAGATGTTTGCATGTTTATGTTGTAGTTATCATTTTTAGGGTTTATGTATAATTTGCACTCTAAGTGTTTGATGAAATGTTTGAATGAGTCTTTCATTGATTGTTTTTAATTTCTTATTGTGTAGATTTGAAGCAATGGCCGGGTGGATCGACGTTCATGCATAATTCAACGGTGGAGAACCTCAGAGGTTGAAGGTTCGGTGCTTTGGTGTAATGTTAAGAGGTCTCAAGGATCAACTTAATGAATTCAATCAAGGAGTCAACCCCAGAGACACAAGGAGGGTGAAATACGTTCGGTATAAACGCCCAACGCTCGACGAGGGAAGAATATCGTTCACTTGGGTGGAATTAACGAACGAAGAAAACATGAAGAGCATGTTTTGGGAGCACATCATGTTCTAGTGGATCGATATGCGGGTAACGTTGCTGAGATTAACTGAAGATATAATCAACAGTCTGATTCCGCCCGAAGATCGTGATAGGTAGGGAATGCACCTTCCAACTACAACAATTATCTTCCTGTGAATGGGGTAATTCAAACTTGTTAAACGGTAGGACTCTAGCATTCGACCGACATTTCTACTGTTCCATTCAAAAGATTAAATTCTTGTTAGACTTGTTTAAATGAAGGTATTGAAGTGTCAAGGAATGGACCTTATTCTTTTGACACTTGAATACCGTCATTTAAACCAAGACTAACAAGAATTTAATCTTTTGAATGAAACAGTAGAAATGTCGGTCGAATGCTGGAGTGTTGCTGCTTAGCAAGTTTGAATTTACCCTATTCATAGGCAAGATAATTGTTGTAGTTGGAAGGCACATTCCCGAATGTAATGTAATGTAACTTTTATTCGAATTTATTCAATACACAATTTTTATTCAAATTTGCACTGAATTCCCGAATGTAATATAATGTAATTTTTATTCGAATTTATTGAATACGCAATTTTTATTCGAATTTACGCTGACTTTATTCTAATTTATTTATTTACTTTATTGAAATTTATTAATTAAATACACAATCATAAGACAAGTGCAAAAATTAACAAAAGTGTGGAACAACCGTCCACAGTGTTGAGGCAAAATCCCAAATTAATTTTAAAGATAATAAACTTTAATGATTAAGGATTAAATGGACTTTGATTAATTCTTTGGTATTTAACTTGTGCTCTTGAGTGTTTTACT
>Ga0228710_1011226_pt1 | contig 11652 bp, 4 predicted proteins | sample MedpolnodulmetaG_FD_177995 | JGI IMG/M metagenome (GOLD analysis project Ga0228710, IMG submission 177995) | Root nodule microbial communities from Medicago polymorpha collected in Santa Monica, California, United States - pink nodules | ecosystem: Host-associated > Plants > Roots > Nodule... | reverse complement strand
CTAGAATGCAAGACATGATTAAAATGAAGAATAAATAAGTAGCACATAAGCTATACGGGTTGGGATCTTTTTCATTTTTCATTCTTTTCATTTTCTCCATTTTTTTAAGAAGTTAAAGTAGTTCACTTAAATTAACGCATAAGAGAATCATACATGTGAGATGTGACATTGAGAATGAACACACTTAAATACTATTGTTTTGAAAATATTAGTATAAAAACGTGACATTAGACGAGTCTAAATTTTTTATACACCCCAAAAATGATGTCAAAAAATAAAAAATTGTGTGAATTTATTTCTCAAAATTTTAAAAACTAGTGGAGTATTATTATTTTTTCTCTCGACAATTATTTGTTCTCAATTATGACATTGACCCTTCAAACAATACCATACACCTCACATAATTGCTATCAAGTTAATCTGATCTACACATCATTCTTAGAACAAATAATGCGGCTACATTAATACGCTCTGCCATGGCCCTTCTGTTAGGGATCCTGTCTCACAAAATACATTCAGGGTCTAATTGTTTCTTAAGGATCAATATCACGTATTACTATTAGTCATAGCATTAATCATCTACATCTTCTCTTCATAACTTAAGAGACATGTCCTTTATGAGTTACAGTAAATGAAAAAAGACAACTCATTCTCTTTAGACAATGTCAAAGTCACATTATATTAGAAGAGGAAAAAATATGGGTCTAATAAAAAATCGGATATTTGAAAACTCTGATGATATTTATAAACTAATAGGATAATATTATTACTATTCTAATTATTATATAGCACTGCAAGTCTACAAATATATATAATGCTATGATATATCAAACTAAAGAAATAAAGAGAGAAAAAGTATGATGATATATCTATATTTTTTTAAAAGGATGCAAATTTACATGAATCAAAGGAGAGTATTTATATATACTACTAAAGTTATCACTATTACATGTATAAAATGATTTACATGACTATTCTAAGTTGACATTTCAGATAGATATTTCAAAACAATAGCAAGACATGTGTTTCATATAATTCTAGAATAATCGACAGTTTTTTTTATGGAAGAATAATCGAGGGTTTTTTTTTTAGGGAAGAATAATCAAGGATTTTTTTAATTTCTTATAAGAGAGTTGTTTTTATGATGTAAAGTTACTACATTTTTAGAGGCATGACACGTTTTTCTTGGTGACATTTATCACATTGAAAAAAGATAATTTTTTGTAAAAATTATAATATTTATCTAAAGAAGTCAAACTATTCCAATAAAATTAACATAAGAGAGAATTGAACAAGATACAACATATTTTAATGTATCAAATCACATTGATATATGTTAGTTAAACGTTAATTAATCACATTGATATGTGTTAGTTAAAAGTTAACTTTTTTTTTCTTCAAAAACAAAAGTTAATTAATCAAACCTATCAAATGACATTGATATGTTAGTTAAAAGTTAATTAATTAAACACTAGTTCTATTAAAAAAAATACCGCAACCTTTTTCTTTACTATTATTATTATTATTGTTCTTAATTCTTACTACTACTATTATTATTTTAAATTTGGTATCTTCCACTTGCAACTACTCATTCATCTCTTGTATGACTTAAATGGACATAGTTTTATGCTCAAGCTTAAATTCAAATGTGAAACTTTGATTAAACAAAAAAGAATAGGGTCATCTTATCTAAATTACTCTTGAATTTACTAATATTAGTGGTTGATTATTATTAATATTAATAATAAATAAAGGAGTAAAAATGTGATATTGCATTGCACGAATTAATTACAAATAAGCTGAAAAACCATGATTAATTCATACAAATTTTGCAGATACACATTAATTTGAAGAAGAAGAAGATTGAAGGTGTTGAGAAGTGAGAGAAATCAAAGATCTAAGCTTAGCAACAGCAGCAGTCTTATCAGGCGGACATTTCGAGATCGAAACATTGAAACACCGCAGAGCTTCATCCAACTTCCCACCAGCCAAAGCAGCGCAACCCGCTCTGTACGATTTGTCAGCCGTGCGTGCGTCGTGTAATTGATCGGCGTCGAGCGTGGCGGTGGCGCGTGTGTATTCTAGATTTGAAATTGCAGAATCGATTTCTGACATTAGAGCTTCTGGTGTTGCAGCGATTATCTTTACGCCGTCGTATACGCTCCAATGGATCTTGTTTCGTTCTACCGAACCCATAATGATTGATTAATTGGTTGTTGAAGAACGATTTAGATTATCTCATTCTTTCTCACACGCTTCTTTTCTTTTCTTTTCTACCCAAAAATAAATAAGGAATATCTGGACTTTATGAGTAAATTACACATGAGATGAGATGATCCATTTTCATATTTTATAAGGGTAACTTTCGTAGTTCCCATGTCAAAATGTGGCAGTTTACTTACATTCCCATAAAATTTTACTGGTAAATCAATTTTCCTAACATGTCAAATTACGTGTCAAACATTTTTTATTTTTTTTACAAATGCTCAAGAATAATATTTTCATCTTTATAAATCCAAAAAATAATTTGATTCCATGAATCAAACACCCCATAATATTTTTTATTTTACAAATCTAAGATTTTACATGAATGGTAAAGGTAATGTTTGGATATACAAATATTAAGCTGAGCTGATGTTGCGACTCACAATGGTCCCGTGCAAGCAAAAAAGGAGAGGAAACTTAAATATAGAGGTGTGAAATCTAACATAGAAAAACTATTGATATGTTTGATTCAACTGCAGAAATGCCATTAGACACACTTTTACTTGAAGTTAGGATTTTTCGTTTCATAAATTCACGGCAAAAATGGCATTGAGACGCACATCTATAATTTCAGCTCCCATATTTGCTCTTTATCCCAAGAAACAACCTTCGGGAGTTATCTCAAAACATAAACTATCGTTCAAGAGTTATCTCCCGAACGGTTTACGCATTTGTGAGAGACCAAAAGAGCAACCATCTAATTGTAAATGCAAAACCAAACGCATTTCACTAAACTCAAGGCATGCCTTTGATCAACAAAAAAGTATACATGATAAAAATGAGGCAAATAGATATAAATGATGATGAATAATGATCATCAATAATACCAACAACTCGAACATGAATTATATTATGAGAATGAACTTAAATTCCTGATACAATGAATCATGATGATAGCTCACACAACAAAACAATTTCCTCATCAGTTACGTGCATGTTTGTTTCACATTTTGGTGAATACAAACGGGAAAATAACAATGTCCAAAACACTTTTCAAGAAAGTAAATATCTGTTTCTGTGATCAAACCTCTGATTACACCGTCCAAGAATCTAAAACTCTGTTACACATGTAGTTGGGGGGAAATCTGATGTTTAAGGCACCCATTCTTATATCAAAATTCTTAGGATGGAGACTATGAGCCTGTCGAAAATCGTACTTTGACCAAAACCATGTCCGAAAAATTTCCTTTCCTCCCCCATCTCATTAATTTAAAAAGGCAAAAACATGTTGAACAACAAATAGTATAATTCACAAAGCATGACAAAGGCTTTGCCAAAGCTAGCTTTGAGTGCCTGTAATAATCTACAAGGTAGCTCCGGACTTAGGTTGCTCGTGTTATACATGGTTATTATTTATCTCAAGCAGCAACAACTCCAGAGGCCCATGGAACAATCACTGGTGCAGATGGATGTGAATTTCGATACCATTCGGGATACCTATCCTTGAAATTTAGTTTCGGTTTCTCTGCCTGGATTCAGAATACCAACAAGTGTATATTAGCCAGGACGAAAACAAAAAAAATACACGGCCGTGACGGAAACTGTTTTAATCAAAACTATTTGCAAAATAGAAGTATCAAAGGTTCAAAATTTATTAAGCATTTTGGACCTGCTTGGATAAACAGCTCAATTAAATGCTTATAGCATAAGTACTATCATATAACTGCTTTGTATAAGCTGTTTCTATAACAAAAGATAAAATAATGTCAAATTGTTTTCATAAAAACTATAAGCTAATTTCATAAGATATAAGGTATTGTAAAGTTTATGAAAATAAGGTGAAAACAACTTATGAGCACGTCATAAGCTTTTCTAAACATTCGCACAAGTGCTTATGCCAGTAAATAAGCCAATCCAAGCAGGTCCTTTATATAGAAAAGAGGAATCATTTTCATCAGGGCAGAACTTACATATTTAAGCCAGCATTCCATATGTTTGTGCTGATAAATATCTGGTGAATGACATCCAAATTCTGATGGACAGTAAACCCAAATATTGCATTTTTTTTCACCTTCTTTGGCACGTTTAGCATGGTCCAAGCAAGCTTGACAGCAATCAGCTGCACTATCTTTGTGGTGAGTAAGACCCCATCTAACCGCAGAACCGTCATAATCTGTATGAAGTTCAGGTTTGCACTCAGGTGGAAGGGCCCTGCCTGGAAGAACTTCCTCCTCTGGAGAAATGTATACATAGTAAATATAAAGATTAATTTTGATGGAAAAATATGTGCACAGTTCCATATATTCTAACACACAATACAGGCATTAAAGATTCCAGAAAACAACTATCACAACAAGATGTCTTTTCCCACTAGATGAGATCAGATACAGAAATTAAGTTACTGAAACGATTACCTAAATCCTCTACACCATCAGGTTTGTCATTATGTTCTACATTCGCAACCTCAACAGGTATCCAAAGGCCAATTTCTTCGGCAAGCACAGCCCAATCAGACTCCAAAGCTTTTGCTAGCATCCCTAGTAGTAAGTTGAAATAAACATCAGGCATAATGTGTCAAAGATTTGTAAAGCGTTCATAATTATTTATTACCATGCAAACACACAAGCTTCGTTTGAAAGTGTCACACAATCAACTCAAATGTTAGCAACACTGCAAAAAAAAATTGCTGTCCATACTCCATACCTGCCTCTTCTTGAGAAACGGTAGAGTTGGAAATCCCTCCCGCAGAAACCAATTTAACTTCTTCCAATTTTTCCTTGCGCCAATTTTCAACTGCATCTGTATAGAATGACTCAAATATTAAAATTAAGCAATAAAATATCTTCCAGATTACACAAAATTACCGTTCACATAACACTGCAAACTTTAGTGTCAAAAATAGAATGTGACTAACAGTTGCAAAAGATGGGCCTCATTCTAACACACAAATTTGGCCACACACGTGAGTGACATTAAAGAAATTTTATTCATTATGCATTCTTTAAATCTTTACATATTAGAAAATTTTATATATAAAAATTTCAATATAAAATTGGGATTTTCCGTTTTTTTTGTTGGTCTAACACCCAAAGGAATATAGAAGATCTTCCAGTGGCTGTATATGTAAACCAATTCCCAACTTTGAACCCTCGTTTTTTTCCTTGAATTTGGTTCTAGACATACTTATTGAATATATACAAGAAGCGGTGCCACGGTGCTCTCTTTTGAATATATACAAATTATTCTTATATTGACGCCATCTCATTATTAGCTAACGGGGGTTGCCAAAGATGATCAGACCTTCCACTCATACTAGCTATGCTTGAGTTTGAGTATGAAATTCCTCCAAGGTAAGCTATGCGTAAATTCTATCTCAAACCCTTATTGAGGTTGGTGGTTCTCTTTGGCCTTGCATTATAGCGTGTCTCTCTTAATCTATATTTCTGTATTATATAAAAGCAGAAATTAATAGAAAGCTAAAACATTGGATAAATATCTTAGAAGCGCGAGATTTTTGCCTAAGAATAAAATGGAATAAATGAAATGTGTGTTTAGTAACAAACGTAAAAAAGAAGCTAGAGGGGAAAACTTTTAGTGTGATTCATGATAGATATCTATGAAGTTGATTGACCATGCAACTAATCTATCTCACTAGGAAAAGGCTTTGGTCGTTGTTGTTGTTGTTGTTGTAACACCCAAAGGTGTTGTGTGTGAAATGTGGATACCCCAAGAATTTTTAAGAGATTTCTTCACATTTGAAACTGAGAGTACAGCGATTTTGAAACAGGTTAACTTGATTTTGATACGGGCCTCCTTCAATTTAGTTATGTATTATAGATTTTTTATTCTCTAGTTTGCAATCTCCTTACTTTATAAACGCCAAAAGGAAATGATAGACCCAACACTGTTGGGCCAACAGTCCAGATGGAAGCTTCGACTGGACATTCAAAAAAAACTAGGTTCACTGACTTGATGCTCTAGATTATGCTAAACCCTTCCCATCTTCATAATTTAACAGCATGCCAAATACATTTGTTGGTCTATATCTCTATTTCTATCTGTTGATGAAAATTTCCAACTTTCACTTTATTTTTATTAGATATTTCATTTAATATATTATTTAAATATTGTGAACAAGCTTGGTCAAATTTTTTGCAGTTAGTTGGTTATACACAATAACAAATGTTCAATTAAGAAGTTGATAAATGAACTTTCAGTGTAAATATTTCAGCAACCTAGATAAATAAAACATGAAAATATTAAATAATTATGATCTTTCACAAATCAGTAACACAATGAGCATTTGGACAGCTGTGAGGAAAAGTTCGCTTCAGTCCTACTCGTCATACTAAAATATAAGAACTGCTAAACTATAATTCTGAATTAGGTACCCATAAGCAATGAGAAAAAGGTGAAATGTGTTAGGTATAAACTCAAGAGATATACAGAGAGAGTAAATCACAGTGATGGATCAATGAAAACGTGGAAACATAGGATGGAAAACAAGATGGTGAATCACTTCGGCAGAGGAAGACAGTGGTGGTCTCTTGCAGAACACTCCAACACTCAAGTCAATCTAAGTTTGAGGTGGGTATGAGATTCAGAATGAGATGTAACTTAATATGAGGCAAACTACACCAATTTATAGACTTGTTGACCATAATTGCTAAGTTACGTGTCTGTTTTCATTGGTGTGCATAGTCTTGGACTTGAGTCCCACATTAGGGGGGGACTCTCATCTCATATGGTTTGATTTGGGACTTGAGGGACTCCAAATCCAGTGCATAATAGATACTCTCAACTAAGTTGCTGATGCAGAGCTGACTGATAAGCAAGACTGGCATCTAAAAGGTTATCCACCAACAAGGTTAGTCAAGGTCTACAGCCTACAAGATTATAATATACACAACACGTACAGAGTGCTTTTCATTGCCTTGCCCCTTGTGTTAGTTATCTGGTGGTCTATTGGGCCGCTGGACCCACATACCAAATGCAAGGTTGAGAGAAGCTGAACGATCTTGTCTCTTACTTATTTAGAGAATGTAAATAAACTGACCACCAAGAAGTCCAAATAAGAGAGGGAGCAGATGCCCCCAAGTCAATTGTTTTTGTAAGTAGCACTGGTTGCTTCATCAAGTTGCAATTTGACAATGCCATCGATCTAATGCAACTTTTGAGCCTCTGCCTCCAGTCCCTAAGGGTGAGAGTTGTGCGCGCAAAATTCAAGATGGCTGCATTCTTCATTCCATATCAAGATTCATCTTTTTTACTTGAACAACTTGAGAGCAAATCTCTTTGTGAATGAGCTTCGACTTGTGTGATGTAGGCATGATTGCCATAACTTTAATGCTAGTGGAAGCAAATATAGGGCATTGTACTGTAATCACGCTTACATCAAATCGGGGGCATCTATTCTGGACTAGATCTGGAGTCCCTAAAGGCCCAAATCAAACCACATGGTAGTCCCCCAGTGTGGGCTTCACACCCAAGATAGTTATATACAACAAAGAACTATTGAAACAGTTACATAGCAATCATGGCAAACAAGGATATAAAATGTCATAGCTTTCCTCCCATTCAGGTGCATCTCATTTTGAATCTCACACCCGCCTTAATCATAGACTATTGTGAGTATTGGAGTGTTTTGCAGGTGACCACCGTCATCTTCCTATTCCGAAGTGATTCACAGCTTTAATCTTCCATCGTGCAGTTTCATCCTTCAATTGATCGACCATTACCCTCTCTCTCCACATTCCTTGAGTTCAAGGTGAACGAAATGGGGTACCATAAACTACTCATACCTGGTTAAATATGATATTTTCAACCAAAAAATGTTTTCAAATTAAGTTTGGCACCTCCATAACCCCATATTTACTTTTGCCCCTTCCACCATAGATCAATTTTATTAAACTATTCCACACTTCTACTAATACCTATTTCCGAAAGAAAAAAATACTCAAGCCATGTCTTGGAGTTTGATCTTTAGGCTTGACTCAACCCCACAAATGCAATCGTAAGGTGCGGACTATCAATCTTTATAATGACTACTTTAACCATATCTCTAGTCGATGTGGGATTTCAGCATGCCTCGAATTGGACGTCTGGAACGTAAACAAATGCAGGTTGCCAAATAACAACACCTCCCCACACTTAGGATTGGATGTTCAGAGTATGGAAAAAAACAGGTGGCCCAATAACATATTTCGAAGGCGCATTGATATCATCTAAGAGTTTGGACTTTAGTCCTAACTCAACACCCGAAAATAGATTGTGAGGTGATGACTACCCAAGCCATATAAGGACTACTCTACTCTGGCCATAATATCTCTAGTCAATGTGGATCGCAAACAACACACAATTAGTATTTTTTTTCCCACAATTCAACTAAAACATAAAGAAAGCCAAATTTTTACATATTTCAGTATTGCATACAATCCAAATGAATAAAGACATTTTCTCACAGTAAACCTTTCCTTTCAAAGAGGAATATACCCCGAAGTAGTTTAGGTCAATCAAACTACACTTCCTAGACATTTGAATAATTGAACCAGGACCAAAATCAATTAATACTATCCAAAGAAAGAAAAAAAACATGTCAAACAAATTTCATCAAAAATCATTAGTAAAACAGATAGACGATTATGCTTCGAATTTGTGACTTGACCCTAAGACATGCATAAAGCAACTATTCTGTCCAATATATGCTTGAAACATAAAACAGCTAGTTTACTCTAGAAGAAAAAAAATTATGACCAGCCGGCAAGCAACAGCTACGTTAAAATAGAACTAGTTCATGTATCTAAGAATACATTATAATTCATGTATGTTTCAGACCTAATAACCATGGATTAGTACGCAGCAGAATAGGGGTCAAGAGATCAATGTGCTCTTAAGGACAGAAAAAAACATCAAATTTCCAAGGGTCAATGGCCATATTAATATGAAATCCTGATCTCGTTGCTTGATATAATGATGTCATTCATTATAATCAGTGTTGTTAAATAGTGCGGCTACATAGGCGTTGTAGCATAGCGGAATTTGAACAAATAATTATTGTTCTGCGATATGCTATTTAGTACAAAATGTTGTCAAATAGTGGCTATAGCACTGTTGGGGAGCAGAATTTTAACAATCCACTATTTTCGGCTATCTACAATTGACAACACTGTTCCAACAACAACCAAGTCTGGCTACATGGACCAAATGACGCCATAATGTTCTATCATATACCATATTTCTATCCAACTCATTAATCTCTAGATCTTTTTTACTAGTTTCTCTAGGTCTCTTCTGCCTCTAGTGATTTGACTACCCTACATCTGATCTACTCTCCTTACTACAGTATCCATAGGTGTTCTCTCTACATGCCTAAATAAGCCTAGTTTCCACCATCTTTTATACGATAGGTGCTACCCCATGTCTAATCTTATCCCGTCTAGTCTGGCCAAACATCCAACAAAACATCCCCATCTCTTTATTAAGTGTTCTAACACTAATTTAGATAAATAAGATTGCATTCAAGTTCACAATTGACATATTTCACATATACTTCTCTACGTAAAAACCAAGTTGGCCAGTGAACTGTCAATTTTCCCATCTACAGATGAAATTGATCATGTAAATATGATAGCTCCAAGTCCAACCATCTCATATTCCCTTTTGTTGTGTCGAGTTTTTAGCAAAAGGTTGTTGTTAAATATGAATGTATATCAAAATCTTCTCGATGCTTAATCATTGAAGGAACAATAGACTATTATCATCACAATCTATCAGCATACACTAACCTCGCTCCATAGCAATGCCTTGGGAGTGGGATCCATTATTGCTTCTGCTATTCAAACTAACTAGTCTTTGCAAGACCTCATCAATTATCTTCTGTTTCAAGTGCTGAGGTAACTCAACCTCCGTATTTTGGATTGAAAACTCCCCTTCTAATTCCTTCACCTTTTTTGGACAAAGTATTCATAACATAACATTAATTAACAAACTTTAAGCCACCTAAATAAAAACTGATTACTTCTTCTTCAATCTTACCAATTTCATTAACTTCGCTGGTTTGTATGACTTCCTAATTCGATTGGATTCTTCCATTTTCCGAATCTGATCTGGTTTATACACCACAACTGAAAAACCACACAACAATCTTAGTTAAAAACATGCAAAGCAATAATCTTTCCATTTTGGGGTGTCTAAAAATTTTACCATAAACCTTAAAAACACAATTTTTTTTAATACCCTTTAGTTTGTTTTAGTTTTTTCTGTTTTAAGTAAAAACAGGAAACATAAAAAAAAGACATAAACATAGACATGCTTAAAAAAAAAGGGAAAAAAGAACTTACTGTTTCTTGAAACACTACCAGAGTAGATATAAAGAGAAGCATAAAGAGAACGAAGACAATAGAGAGCAATGGCAATGTTGAAAAGACAAACTAAGATAGTGATTTTCTTGTAAGAACAAACCCACTTTCCACCTCCTCTTGATTGAAGTTGAATCCCCCACTCACTTCTTGCCATCATAACCCTTTATTATCTTCATTCCACCATTGCCCTTGATTCTTTTTCTCTTCCTCAGAAAAAAAAAGATTGCAACTTTAACGAATTTTCAACGTTAAATGTTATTTGTGACACCAAAATAGATCGATCTATGATATGGGACAAGAACCTAGGATTTGTATTTGGTGGGTTAAGGTTACTGGGTTCTATCTCGTGTGAATCGAAACGTGGGATTGGAAAGTTTTGATGTTGTTGTGTGCTAACGTGCGCGTCTGAGAGTGGTGGGATTTAGTTTGGATCAACTAATCATTTCGGTAGTTCTCTTCATCATTAATGTTGGAGCCTATGCTTTGTGCTAAAATGCGCTTGTCATGAATTAAATACTGTAATCTAGGTGAAATTTATGTCTGTCCTTTCACACTTTCCCCGATAGGTGTTTATATTTTTTAAAACAATTAAATTTTCCCTTTATGGTCCGTTTGTTTAAGATTTTTTTTTAAAAAAAATCTATTTTTTTCTTAAAAAATTATTTTTTTATTTTTAAATGTTTGTTTAGGATTTTTAGAAAAATAATCTTATCAAAAAAATCTATCTATCTTGATCATAAAATAAAAAGCTATTAGGATTAACTTTTTTCAAAATCTATTTTTTTCAACAACAAAAAGGTAACACATGAAGAATTTTTTTTTTCTGACCCTATTGCCAAAAATATTTTCAAGTCTGACCCCCTTTAAAAAAAAATTTCAAAATGACCCACTTTCATTTTTGGGGTTTTTTTTTTGTCGTTTTCCTCATTCCCGCCGTTTCAAATGGCGGGAATGAGCCACTGTCTGACACGTGTCAGTCCGTCACAGGCTGACGTGATTGGACGTTTTTTTTTTTAATTTTTTTTTCGTTCCCGCCATTCCAATTGGCGGGACTGACTTTTTTTTTTTTTTTTCTCAACAATTTTAT
>Ga0228710_1011224_pt1 | contig 11654 bp, 8 predicted proteins | sample MedpolnodulmetaG_FD_177995 | JGI IMG/M metagenome (GOLD analysis project Ga0228710, IMG submission 177995) | Root nodule microbial communities from Medicago polymorpha collected in Santa Monica, California, United States - pink nodules | ecosystem: Host-associated > Plants > Roots > Nodule... | reverse complement strand
TACTAAGATAATGACATCTTTAATTAAGGACCTTCGTCTTACGACGACAAAACTCGAATATTGATGGCTGAGGGTGTTCAAATGGGTAAAGAAAATCACGTTTTTAATTTAGCACGAATTGCCCTTTCTGGAACCCCAAAAGCCAATTATAGAAATTGGACCACACTCTCCAATTTAATGTTGATTTGATCTATCATATCCACAAAATCTCAACCAAGAAGAATCATAACTCATTTGAATCACATGTTGTCAATGATATATAGCGTCTAATTATAGGGCAAGCAATATCATCTACAAATTTGGTGAAGTGGGCACTCACCACAGTTAATTTGATTCATATTTTCTCCATACCCCATGATATATCATATTCTTCAATAATTGGATACGTCTTCTTCTTAGATTTTTATCCTTCGAAAGCTACTTTTTTCATAACTTATGATTCATGCCTCTTTTTGTTTCTTCTTATTTCGGTATTATGTAGATTAAATTATATAATTCCATAATATAGAGTCTACCCTAATTACCCACACACAAAAAACTTACTATGACGATAAGGGTAATACTCCTATAAGGTTGGATTGATTGTTATGATGATGGGTTGGGTGACCTTATGGTTGGTGACATTGGTCTACCACAATGTCATAAATGTACAAAAAAAATAAAATATATTTGTGAAATAGAAGAAAAAATACACTTGTAACATTGTGGTTGACCAATGTCACCCAAGTATTATCATGAGATGATTGGGATGGGTAAGGGGAAGAAGTCAAGGGTTCTATCTCACCCACGTAATGACATAAAACTTACATGATGAATGCTAAGGACACTTTCTTTTCAACATTCGTTTTCTTATTGAATGAAATCAATGTATGATCAACCACTTTTAGTATAACTCATTTTTAAGGTATGAGACCCACCATGATTTAAACCAATAAAACTGTGAGTGGTGGAGAGAGTGTTACTAACACTACTCAAACTTACATAATGGTAAGACTCTTCTTTTACCATAATTTTTTATTGGGTAATATTAACTTGTGCTCTTAGGACACATATTAAGGATTCCCTAAATAGTGAATATTTATTACAAAATATTAATTTTCAATTTTAGAAAAATTAACTGACACAATTTCCTATTCAAAATTTCCATTTCAAATTTTTTAACACGTGTCCTAGAGGTATAAGTTGAAGTTAGCATTTCTCTTTTCTTTTTTTAATTTGATAATAACATTGTAACACGTTACAACATTAGTGCATCTTTCTCAATCGGAATTTATAGTTTTAACAATTTAATAAATACTCTCTCCATCCCTTAATATAGGTATCCATTGTCTTTTTCACATTTCTTAAGAAATATTGTCAGTATAATTAATGTGTCTGTTTTGTGTGTTAATATTACCAAATTGTTATTTGTTTGTATGTGTATTAAATTTGACTTTTCATATCTCAAAATAAGTTAGTAGTATTAATTAGGGGTATCTTTAAGAAGAAAAAAAATAAATGCATGTAGTAATTTTTTTTTTGACAAAAAATGCATCTAGTAATTTAAAAGGGGATCTACATTTAAAGACAAAAATAAAATCAAGGCTTATATATAGGGACAGAGGGGAATATATGTTGGAAAAATCGGCTTAGAGAAATTAAAAGGAGCACAATCACAACAAATGAAAATAACATGCAAACTTTAAAACATGAATAAATAATCACGACCATTATCTAATGATAATTGGAGAAGAGTAGTGCTACATGGTGCGAAAGTTTTTTCGCGTAAAACACACGAACGTGTAATTGAAGTCCCAAATCCAACACTTGTGTGCTATTTCTTTCAGAGAAGTTGGTTTCTAATAGTCTCCTCAATGCAAGAAAAAACTTTCCCAATGACAATTCTTTGTGAATTAAACAAAGAATAAAATAGATAAATTTATAAAGGAAAATGTTAACGAGACACTAGTTAAAATAATTTCTTCTTTTGAAACTTTTAAAAAGTGTTCCAGAGACACTAGTTAACGAGACCCATTTATAAATATATCTTAATGTCTAATTATATTCCAGGATATTGCAATGAACTGCAAGGGAAGAAGAGGTGGCAAATGCGGTGGCTTACAAAAATTCATCAAAACTGATTGATTTTCTCAGGTTCAAGTAGTCAAAGGCTTGTCTCTTTTGTCAGCATAAAGGAAAAAAACTGATAAACTTGAAACCACGTTATTTTACTCATTCGTGCGTTTCCCACAAAATTGTTGTCGTACCAAGGAGCATTTTTCATTGGGGAATATATATGGTCTTGTTCTATCTCTTGCTTTACAATTATAAGCAATGTAGAACTTCTTTAACGTGTATCTTTTCAACCAACACTAACAATTTCTAATAGAGTAATTTGCATTAGTTTGTTAGAGTTAAGTTTGTACAAAACCTAATACCAAGTCTTCCTCCACTCGAAGTCAAACAACGTGTTGCATTAGCTTATAGTCTTATACATGTATAATAATGTGGAAACCTTCAAAATACTTAAGAATTTATCTTCACAAACAAATCATATCACACGTTGTATAGGCTTTTTGTAGTGGGAAACCTTCAAGTGTTGATGGTGTAAGGAGAAATGTTGACATTGTGAAGAGAATGCATGAATAAAATGTCAAACAAAATGTGAGAAATACTTGTATTGTCACTAATAACTTAATAATTTATAGTATTTTTAGTTATGTTTTATTCAACAAAATAGTACTTTTATTTAAACTTTATTTGCATTTTACTACTTTTTTCTTTTGTTTTGAATAAATAGACAAATTCAAGAGTTATACGTAGTAATGATGCAAATAGGTGGCAAACCCTTCAATATGTGACGTCTTGTTGACCAAGTCAAAACCGAAACCAATCAAGACCACTTCGATGATCAAAAAGTGATTTTTAACTCAGCAACACTTTTAGATCTCACAACATCAAGTTCCAAAACCATCACCAAAGACTTCAATATGGTTAATAACACAAATTTCTATCTTTGTTACAAAAGTATCCAGTATTACATATACTTAGGTGGTAAAGAATGTGTTGCTACCCTTACTCAAGCTCAAAGTTCAAAGTAAAATACTAATATATATGAGCAAATTGAGTTTAATTTATTTCTAAAAATATGCAAGTAGATCAACTAAAACCAAATATGCAAGCACATCAATTAAATTTAAAACCAAATTATGATGAAATGTATGCTGATATTTTAACAAATGAGTATGATATTGTGTTGGTTAGGCAATATTTGCATCTTCCATTGAACTTTATACGAAATACATAAAGAAAATGTTTAAAATTACTATCTAGTTTTAAACAATCTTTGGCATTAGATTGCTGTGACAACGAAAATTTAAAAGAAAACCAAAAGCCAGACAAAGAAAAGAAAAAAGATACACTTACTGCAAATTCCAGGACACTCATGAAACAAACCAAAAGCAATTGTTTTTAGAAGAAAAAAAAACTTGAGACAGTAGTGCCACAATGATAAATAATTCAATTATTGTAGATTATTAGAAGATTATGCGCTAATCTTGTTTGACAGATTATTTCACTTTAATATATAGAGAGAACATAATGAAAACATGAAAAAGTTGTATCAAAATGATTGTATAAATATCATTTCTTTCATCAGTCGGTGAAATCACTAGAATTTTTCCATATTCAAAAGCTATAACATGCATAAACTAGACTTGTTAACCAATTCAGTCTAGTAAGTTAGTTTTCAAGGCTAGGTCTAGGGTGGGAGAGCTTGATAGGTCTCCCACCATGAACAAGTGAAAGACAAATAACATACACCCAAAACACCAAATACTTTTTTATTTCATCTTCCCTTTCCCACTCTCTCTCCTCTCCATTTGGATCCATCTTTCTCTTACCCAACATAATTTGCAGCAACAACCTCTTCTTGAATAGTTGGCATGGCAGAACCAACATCAGTCACTTGAGATGCACTCTTCTCTTTCTTAGCCTTTTCCTTCTTGGCTTTCTTTGCTTGATGTTCAGAAGCTGCTGAGGAACACCCATGTATATGCATTTTCTTCCCCATCACAGCATAAAAGTCGATCGCTCCTCAGGTATTTGTGTTGCTCCTCATGATTATATTTTGCTATAGCAAACCCAGATAGCTCCTCATGTACCTAGATCCACTTCTAAGTTGCAGTAAAAAAATATAAACTGAATAATTTGATTTCAGATCGTCAAGAAACTAAGAACATGAAGTTCTTTTTATGAGTACGGAGAATTACATATTGGGCCAAAAGAGATAGAAAGAAGAGTTAGGGAAATAAAGTAAGAAAAGAATAATAAAGTGTTGGAGAGTCTATGATAAGTATCCTTGAAACTTTTTGATCTTTTCTTTGGTCGTGGAAACTTTTTGATCTAAAGACAAATAATACTCGCTCACGGTGAGAGACATGACGCTAGCATCCGCCAGTTTTCAAAGCTAAGATGGATAATAAGGATAAATCATATCAGATAAAAGGTTAATGCACTGCAAGAGGGTAAATCAAATCCAACAGAAGTGTTTGTTGCACAAAGTGATAGAAACTGCTAAAGTGCAATTAAACCAGCACCAAACGGCTCAAGATCTGTTGAATGCAAAGAAAAAAAGAAGTCAGGTTGTGTTGTATGAGGGTTGGTCCAGCATACTTTCAGCTGGAAATTTTGTAGCCTTTCGAAAATTTGGTCCCTGCTTTTACAAATTTCTCAATCACATTAGTCAATTGAAATTGATCAGTTATGAAATTTCAAAGATCAGATTGTTTGGCTCTACAATTTTAGAGACCAAATAGCATTTCAATCAAATGAGTACTCAAATTCCTGTTCAAAAGTGTAACATAAGCACATGCAATGAAATATGAAGATTTTAACAAGATACATTAACAATTAACAACCACTGCACTTAAAACAACTGATGCATACAATTAAATTGCCCAACACCAACTTGTATCCCTCCAAAGGGATGACTAGTATAATAACTGCTAACTAGTATATGTAGCATTGGTATTCAGACTAGAGAAAATAAAAACAATAAGGAGAGTAATGGCAACTACAAATGAGGGTCAGATGACAAAGCTATACACAAAACTACCTAAAATATCTCTTTCACAGAAAAATTAATGTCCAGACGAATCAACATTCTGGATACCTTCAGCAGTCACTTCATAAAAATTTCTTCAGTCAAATATATGCCGCAATATCATTTGTCAACATTCCCTAAAATGAGAGAATCACAAATATCAGTTATCATTCATAATATATTGTGTTTGAGTTACATGTCATTTTGAACTGAATGTAAAAATTGTACCACACAACAAAATCTGCTTTTTTCCTATGTTTACAATTGCTTCAACTCATTACTGTAAAAAATTGTACTCGTCAGTCAAAATTGCGATTTATCACGTAGAATCCTCGATTTTACGATGCTTTCAGACCTGAGCGATTCTGATTGCATGCAAAATTATTCTGTGTTGAATCGGTTGCATCACTAAGGGAAAATTGTAAACTCTGTGGAAATAGTGAATTTTCCTGTTTCAGCTTTCCAGATTTTCCCTGTCACAGCCTCTTGTTCTCCCTGTTCTTGTGCACAAACAAGAACATGTAACAGGGTGAAAAACTTGCTTTAGGTGAGAAAGCTTCTGCTCTCTGTTGTGCAGAAGATTGATCTGTGTGCAGAAGATTGATCTGTGTGCAGAAGATTGATCTGTGTGCATGTTTGCAACTCTGCGGTTTGCAATGGGAGAAAAGCAAAGGGAAAGGCTAGGGCTTTTAGTCTGGTTTCTGGAAGAGAGATGGATGTTGAACCATCAGGGCCCAACTCATTCTGATAGAATAAGATAGTGAATGTTTGGCCCAAGCTCTGCATCATCTTTTCAATTTAAGGCCCTAATGCTAACATTTGTGACTTCAGAATTGTGAGGTACGAAATATGTGTGATTTGAAGGTTTTGTCTTCTCTTATTAATGGATATTTTAAAAGCATATACATGAATTTGTATGTATGTAATATAACACACACACACATACGTATAGGGGATTGCTAACTTACTCCCACCTAAAAACATGGAGTAAGTTAGCAACCTACTCCCACTTGCTTTTGACAAATAACCAATTACACTATTTTGAGTTAGTTTCAGATAAAGGACAGTCTAGTCAATTTCATTTATTTTGTCAAAAAGCAAAACATATCGTAAACACTTTTTTCCTCATACGCATGTATGTCGACTGCAAACAATCATTTCCTATTTACTAAACTTTAAACTAATAAACATTCAAAAGTAACATAAAAATGTTTTAGATGACTATCGATTAAGCTGATAAGATTGAACTGGCCAAGTCAGTAGGGCTAGACTAAAAGCAAATTAAAAATTGGTTTACTAATTAAAGAAAATGTCATTGGAAACTGTTAGAACTTAAGCCCATGAGGAGAGCCCAACCCAAAAGACTAGTCCAATAGGTGGGAGAACCTCAAGGCTTAAATACCACATCAAGCACTTTGGTATACTCGATGCGGGACTCCTAACATTGCCACGCCCTTTAAGAGCCAACGTCCACGGCGGCTTTCACTCTATCGGCACTGACCCGATGGTAGCCCTTTCCTTTTTGGCAGCTTCACTCACCTATCAGTATTCGGTGGAACACCTTAACCCAGCCTATAGGTAGCCCTTTTCGTGATCCAACTCTCAATGAAAGCACCAATTGTTAGGACTTAAGCCCAAGAGGAGATCCCAACCCAAAAGACTAGTCCAATAGGTGGGAGAACCTCAAGGCTTAAGTACCACATCAAGCACTTTGATATACTCGATGTCGGACTCCTAACATTGCCACGCCCTTTAAGAGCCGACGTCCACGGCGGCTTTCACTCTATCGGCACTGACCCGATGGTAGCCCTTTCCTTTTTGGCGGCTTCACTCATAAGAGAATATGCAGTTTTCTTTTGAGTTACGAAACCGATCATTCTTAATGTTTCAGCAAAGCATTTTCATACATTATTCAATTTATAAAAAAAAAAAGGACAGAGTGCTAATGGGATAAAAAGAGAAATTAAGATTTTTTAAATAAAATAGCCTCCTGTCAAAAAATTAAACCAAATTACAATAACACTCATGTATTCCCTCAAAAAAATAAAAAATAACACTCATTTATAAAAGTAGTGTTTTTTTAAGAAGTATAAAAGTAGAGTTATGAGCTTTTAGTCAAAACCAAGTGGGATTAGACTTGCTAACTTACTCCATATTTTTAGGTGGGAGCAAGTAAGCAGCCCCCGTATATATATATATATATATATATAGAGAGAGAGAGAGAGTAGGGATATATCAACTCCAAACTATACCCTTAAGTTTAATATTAATCAATGGCTATGATTAATTAACACTAATCCCAACCCTACCATAAAGTTTTTCTACCTAAGCAATTATTGAGACTGCACAGTTGAAGACGGCAATCTCAAATTAAGAACCTGATTAGGTTGACGAGAATTATCAATTGATTCCATTCAAAGGAAGCCCGGTGCACTATAGCTCCCGCTCCCACATAGGCAGTGCCGGGGAAGGGGTCCCACCATTTTGGTGTATTTAAGAGCATGTGCATGCCTTCTGAATTTGTATTAATACATATTTCTTTTTGAAGGTTTTGATTGTCTCAGAGTAAAATATGGGTTTGAAGACATTTGCAATCCTCTACTGCTACTGTACATGACATAATCAAAATGGGTTTGACCCCTTTTTTTTATTCATTCACACTTGAGATTGCCATCTCACAATGTAGTCTCATTGGCTGTGTAGGGAGGACTAAAAAAATCTTACTCTAGAGATTAGTAATAATTAATCATAGCCATTCATTAATATTAAAATTAAGAGTAGGATCCATTAATTTTATAGAATCTTAAAATTAAGGGTCAAGATTTGGGTTTTCGGAGTAATAATTCACCATTTACGATTTTGTTTCCCCTTTCTAAAATCTTGATTTTAACTACCTTAACCAGACTGTTCCTGTAAAATAGTTAAAAAAAACTACAACACTACCCTTGATATTTCCCTTTTTTATTAGTTTCAGAATGTTGCTGAAAAAACATTTATTTCCTAAAACTTTCACAATTAAGATCTTATGTTCCAGATCACTCGCTGATTTATATTGCTCTGCAGCTGGCATGTTTCCATAAAAGTTTCTACTGCCCTTCAATATTTCTGTCCTGGACAAAAATATGAGAGCTTGTCTTAAAAATAAACAAGGGAGTATAAACCCTCAAATCAATGTAGAGGATTACGATCAGAAGCACTATAAAGATGATTGGATCTTAATCATGTTTTTTTCTTTCTAAAAGCTAGTACATAGCCAATCACAGATTCATATAGCATAAAATTACACCAATCAAAATGTACCAATTAAAATAGTGTGAAATATTATAATAAGATTACGTACCAAACAATCTAGACCATATTAACTTCAAAATTGGAGAGATCAAAAACCATTTCCTGGTCTTGTGTTGCATCAACAGATGAAGCTTTGAACAGTGCACTTGGAGTGTAATTAAGCTGGTAATTTACAAGTACTGATCCAAATATGTTGAACTTTTTAGCACTATTGAAAGCTACCTCTGCATCCACACATTTCTTAAAGACCACTCTTGCCCGGCTGCTTACTCTATCGACTTCTGTTTCAGATTCCTTAAGTGGTCCAAAACGCTTAAACATTTTGTTAAGGTTTGCTTCTAAGGGAACAGAATTGAGCTCGGCAAAGTTCATAACAAGCTCAGCAGGGGCATTGTCATCTATATAACCAGGAGGTTTTTCGGGAGCCTCGGCAGGATTGCTTTCAGAATTGTTTTTCTTGGAATAGGGCTTACGATTAACTTGGGCTGGCTTTGGTGACTTGGTAGCTGGCTTTGGTGACTTAACAGCTGGCTTTGGTAACTTAGCAGAGACTGGTTGTTCGTCTTTTTTCTGGTTTTGCCGTGATGGTTGTTGCACTGGTTTCTGTTGCACTGGTTTCTGTTGCGCTGGTTTCTCTTCAGTGCCATTGTCAATGACCCTGTCAGTCCAATATGTGTCGCTCATATCTTCAAATTCAAATGTTTCAGGTGATCCAGTTCCAACTATTGGGGGTTTCTTCCTCTTAATACCAAATTTATCCGTACGCAAAATCTCTTTCCAATCAGCAGCCACAACTACAGAATTTCTGAAATCAGAGAAGAAGCTGATTATGCTGCCATTCAGAAAAGTATACTCTCCAAGGGGCTCTTGTGCCACAAGCTGAAGTGAAGATAGCAAATCATCTAGAGACGAATATTCTGTCGAATCCTGATCATCCTCATCAGTTGGGAGAGACACATCTGATTCATTATCAGGAAAAACATCAAAGTCTCCATCTGCCTTTGGAGATCGGTCACTAGAACACTTCCTTATAGAAGGTGACGCAGTGAGTTGACTAGCAGCCCGACGAATACAGTCACCGATTTTAAACGATGACTTTGTGGTATTTGAAACTTTTGCAACAGAAATTGTTTTTCTCCCATCTTGCATTTCGGAGTCATCGGCGTAGGGATCAATAGCGCTCTTGCTCCTTTTCTTGGAATGTTCAGGTGAAACCAAATTATCTGGAGTCCAACCATCACCATTGGGAGAATCTGGACTCCCATTCATTAGGTCTGACATCCTTTTTTCCTTCTTTGTCGAATTCACAGTGTCCTTGAACTTATATTTACGCTTTTGACGGGTGCTGCCTTTTTTAACTACAGGAGTTGCATTCTCAGTATCTTCACACAAATCTTGTTCATTGTCAACAAAAAATGAATTGTCCGGGTCAACACCTCCACAATGTTGTATCTCTGGCAAGCAAGAGAAACCCTTAAAACGATTATAAGCAAGCAGCTGAGCCTTAGCAGTCACAAGCTCCAAACGATCAAAGCCAGCCGTAGGAAACTCGGATAGTGTTTTCACATATTCTATAAGATTCAAAGGTGAAAATGAGTCAGCATTTAGAGACTCATCAACCCCATGTGTGATACTTATTTCTTGTTGAACCCCGGTGTTCTCTACTGTCTGACTTTTAATCATGTCATAGGTGTCTTTAGGTATACAAGAACATGCTAGCCCATATTCGACTCGTCTTGAGACTTCATCCAAAGCACAATTAATGGCACTCTGGAATGATTCTGAACGATTCCTATGCTCTTCAATTGTGGAGAAATGTGCCCTAAAATGCTTTAGCTTAGATGCTTCATTCCATGCAAATGTTTTGTCCCCAAAATATGCGACGAAATAGCAATCTTTTTTATAATGCTTCTTTGCCCTCTCAGATGCATCTGACGGATCAAATATCTGCCCAGGCCACCATGGGTGACTTCTCACTTTGCCCCAAACCATATCAGAGAGAGAAAACTCGCCTTCTTCTTTTTCTTTTGGCAGCAAATATCGTGCCTGATGAACTATTTCTGAACTACCAGGCTTCACAAGTGCATGTTTTCCGGCTTTTCTATCTCTTAGTTTTCTCTTCCCAACTTCATTAACTTCAATTTTCTGACCACCATTTGACTCCTCGTTGACTTTTTCCTTTCCATCGCGCAACGGTGCATGGCTCCCTTGGTCAGTAACTTGAGTGTCTTCTTCTACAATTGCATTAGCATCCAAGTTTTCCTCAGCCTCAATAGACACCGACGAACCTGCACCAACATAACTACAAGCATCACTATCTAGAAACTAAACAACATTCTCATATACTACAAGTAACCACTGGTTAAGCTGGAAAAACACCAATAAAATCAGCAGATATCTTCTTACCTTTAACCTCCGCAGTGTGATTCACTGTTTCGTCTTGTTCTGTCCCTTGTTGATCTTCACCATCTATTTGCATCCCCTCATGTACATCAGATTGTTGAGCATCCAAGGCAGAAACACCGCTCACATCGTTGTCATCTATCAATTGCTCCTTTGAGTTGCAGTTTTCAAGGCTAAAGCACTGTGCATTTTCTTCCCCCACAGAACTACCGGCTAAAGCATCATCATTGCTAGTATTTATTATCTTGTGATCTGCGGCCTCGGCAGCATCCACCATATTGAAGTCACCGATTGTTGTTTCGACAACTGTACTACCAACTACTGCTTCATCTCTCACTTCCCCTCCCAAAACAACGCTACCCAACTCAACTGCTGCCACATTCTCACTCCCGGCTTCTTCAAATTCTACAACCCTAGATTCCTCAACCGGATACTCGGTCCCACCACCTACCCCAACAGAATCACCACAAATCACTTCATTGTGACCCCCACATACCACAGACCCATCTAGGGTTTCATCACCAACTTTCACATCATGGGTCATAGTAGTTTCTGAAACATTTTCTGGTTCCTCCATGATACCTCTAAAACCTTATATCTAACAAAAATCAAAACTTCAAACATTCAATAAATACAATAAATCTCTATTTTTACTAAGAAATTCAAATTCAGTAAAACAAAAAAGACCCAGATGAAAAATAACAGCAAAGATTTATCAGAGACATTAAAAAATAGATTTTGAAGAAAACCCATTAAAGAAAACAGCAGAAAGATTGAATCATGAAATGGAAAAGAAGAGTGAGAAAGGGTGCATACCAAGGTTTTCGATTAGATCTCGGGGTGAAGTGAAAGAGGAGTTAATAAGGGTTTGGTTTTG
>Ga0228710_1011223_pt1 | contig 11654 bp, 3 predicted proteins | sample MedpolnodulmetaG_FD_177995 | JGI IMG/M metagenome (GOLD analysis project Ga0228710, IMG submission 177995) | Root nodule microbial communities from Medicago polymorpha collected in Santa Monica, California, United States - pink nodules | ecosystem: Host-associated > Plants > Roots > Nodule... | reverse complement strand
TTAATTTATAAAATTTTCAAATATTACAAAATAAATTGGAAAAAATATGTAATAGTTTCACATAAATTTCTCATTAAAATATGATATATATATATATATATATATATATATATATATATATATTATCACGTCATTATATTTACGAAGTGTGACAAAAAAATATGATATTATAAAATGATGTTGTCATGTTTATTATAATATGATAACTAGTATCATGTCTATACTTATTCTATTTTATATTATATCTTGTATCTATCATATCATGCAAATCAAACGGGTTCTATGTGTATCGCACGGGGTACATGTACAAAAATGGTCCAAATTTTGGTGCACACATTCTTCACTCTTGTATGATAAACGAGTGTCATTTTCAGTAACATTTAGCACTTTTGTAAAGAAAATAAGACAATGAAATCCATAACTTTTGAACTCTTTTTCCGTTATGGCCACAATTGAATATTGATTTTGACAATATCTCCCCTACCTTCTAGGCAGTACACAATACCACTATACCAGTCCATTCAAAGAAAAACAAATCCACCACACACCTTTAATATAAATCATGTGATTAAAACTTTGTAGCCCTAATAATGAAGTTTTCATGTCTATATCTTATAACGCCTTTCTTTTTTACAAAAGTTTTGCTTTCTTTCTTACTTTTACCTATGTTTCAAGTCATAAAGCAGCGCAACATGTTTTTCTTTTTTTGTTGTTGAAGGAAGCACAACATGTTATTGGTGACCCATACTACTCCTATCAAACAAGAGTGATGTCTTTCTTGATAAAAGTTTCGGTGTTTAGCCATAGATCATTAGATGCAAGTTATAGCATATCATCAATAATAAAAATGAACAAAAAAATTGTGTACCTTTGAATTAGGTTGATGGACATTTCTTTCTTTCAGTTTTAAACGGTGATGGATGGAGGGGTGGGCAAGCAATGGCCCCGACCCCTCCCTCCCACAACTAATTAACATATATGTATGTACGTGTAAAGGCTATTAATCTTAATTTTTTTTGTTACATCGAGAAAACAACTAAAAAACAACGAAAAAGAATATTAGACTACAACCTTAAGAGTTGCACTCTAGATACATTAGCAAGAAAGTAAACATTTCAAGTTTGGAAGTGGGTTCTCCAAACTGCACCAAGAAGAATCGTGATTGACACTATGTTTGACTAAAAAAATCCGCACACTCATTTACCTCTCGAAAGGTGTGGGTCAGATGCACATTTAGAAGGAGATTAAGGAGATCGTTGATATTTCTAATGATAGTTGTATAAACATGCCAAACATTGAGAGGAGCTTGAATTAAGTTTATGTTCAAATAAAATATTGATCCTAGTTTGAAGTTGGAAAGCAAGTACTCCCTCGAATATAAGTAAAAGATCGTAGTTTGAACATATCTAATAAGAAAAATGCTAATAACAGACGTTTTAACACACACTTTCTAACACACTCTATTTGATCGGTTAAAATTCACACAAGACCCACCAAATTTATATGGGACCTATATGATTTGGTAGGATCCATGTGAATTTTAACCAATCAAAAAGAATGTGTTGAAAAGTGTGTACTAAAATATGTGTTGCTAACGTTCTTCTATCTAATAATCTCAAATATATCCATTCAAAAAATTCTCTTTTTTTGACGGACCATCCAGAAAAATCTCATAGATAACAACATTAAACAACTTTCACTCTATATAATAATGCTTTCTCAATTGCTCTTTTATTTTCGTAAATTAAGTTTTTAGGGACACTTTTGATAATACCCAGTTTTTGTAATCAAGTATTTTTTTTATAAAATCGAATGGTATAATAAACACCCTTACGTTGGCTTTGATGATGTTAGTTTAAGATCTAAGATTGTGCTCCTCTTTAGATCTTAGGTTCAAATTCTTTAGACATCAACAATTTTTGTAATTAAATACTACATATATGACTTGCTCTGACTTCAGCATAACCTTCTAATAGACAATGAGATTGATCATCAGATTAGTAGATTAGTTGATCATTAGCCTTGATACCCATTAAAAAAAATACAATCCTCTTAAAAAGCTGGTCAATCAGTAGATTAGCTCCAAATTCATGGTGGCCAAAGCACTTTCATGTTCTTTAGTGCGCTAATATGAATCTAACCGGTCCATATAGAAGGTGGTGGAAAGCACAACCTACCATTTTTTGCAAGAAACTATATAATTGTAATGATGTACTTTATAATAGTCAACACATATATAGATTACGCACTCCGCACAAAACAGATTACACAAGGAGATTGCTTGTGCCCTACTTGCTCACCGACCTCCATAATTTCAAAATTGTTCTATTTTATAAATCGATCATAATTTACAATTTTATAGATTGGAAGATATTTTCCGATTGTTTTAGAATAATATTAGAATATAAACTTTGTTTTCATCTGTGTGACATTTGATTTAAAACATCAAAAAAATTAGTTTTGACTGCCAAACACTTCTTATTTTAACCACTGAGTTTCATCAAATTAACATCAACGATACTGTATTTTTTTTGTCACATTTCTTCTTAAATCCAACAAGTTAGTTTTAAATTCCTCACTTTTTGTTTTTGTTGAAGGTTAGGGTTTTTTAGTTGTCGATCAAGTAGAAATTGTTTAGGTTTTGAGTAGCACGTTGAAGCCGGATTGATCATGAATTTGGTGAGAGTTTGTCTAATATGTCACTGCTTCCGGAATTTAGTAAGCACGTTGAAGCCGACATATATATGGGTCGGAGATGTAAGTATAAATATAATCGTATTTATGTTTTCCTTACCATTAATATTTATTTTATGTATACGTTTGTATTAATGTTTTTGTTGCTATTTTTTATGAACATGCTAAACTTAACTGCAAAAGTGCATCAACAATGTCAAAAGGATAATCAACTTATAAAAACATCAAAGAATCTTAGATGGTTTTGGGATGTAGTAGATGCATATGGTCTTTTCTACATTGGATCTGTACTACGTTGTTGATGCAAACTATAGTCTGGTTGACCACAACATGATACATTTGGTGGCATAAATTATTTGTAGGATAAATTTTTGAAGAAAATATTTACAGGGGCGAAAAAAGTTGATAATTTTATAGAGATAAAAATTATATCTAACCTTTAATTAAATGTATAATATGTAATTTTATATTTCTTTATCTTATTTGTATCTATTAATGTTATTTTCTTACAATTTATTACTCATAGTTTGTAATGTAAATGCATAAAATTAATTGTAACATTTCTTTCGTTTTATTATTAATTTATCAAATTGAGAAAAAGAAAACTATTTGATTGTTCTAAAATATATTTTATATTATTACTTTTATATTTTGTAAATTTCATTGATTTTATTGAAATAGTTTGTTTTAATTTATTTTTATCACATCAAGTTTTCGTTTATTGATATTTATGTTATTAAATAAATACATAAATTTATTTTCTTTCAATTTCTTCGAAACAAAATTATTAAATAGTCTCTTATTTTCACTTTCTTTCCTTTCATCTATATTTTCTTCATCAACCAAACAAATTTAAAGACGAGAAGGATTAACTTGTCCTAATTTACTTTTCTTAATCTTATACTCCATCAAGTTCTATTTATAAGAAACAATTGATTTTTTAGATTCATTGTTTAATAGATGTATCTGGTCTGGAATATATACCAGATATATCAACTCTTCAATTAATCTAAAAAATAATTGTTTCTTATAAATAAGACTGTAGGGGAATTTAGGTAGGGAAATGATAAATCAGGTCTCGTATGTAAGCAACAAAAAAAAATCATACTTTAAAATAGTTAGTGTACATATGCTAAAAAAATCTTAGCCCGGAGGATAAAGAACCATCAAGGAGTCATTTAATAGAAAAGAATTCAAGTCTTCCGGTGGGGAGTCCCAGATCTTGAACTTGTCATCGTTGGCAGCACCCAATTTAACCAAAAAATTCTGCACTAGCATTCCCTTACCTGAGAGTGGCATAAATGCACCTCCCAATCCATTCTCACTAAATCCTAAACACATGCAATGACATAAGCATGACAATGGTACTTCCTAATCGGCTTAGTAACAATATCAATAATAGTTTTTGAGTCTGAATAGCAACAAACTTGATTGCAACCCATATTATTAGCAAGCTTCAGACCAAAAAAACCAATGTCATAAGTTCTGCATAAGTATTATTGGCAATACCTAGAAAGTCGTTGAACCTAGTTACCCAACTACCATCCCCTCTTCTAAGTATACCACCAGCTCTAGCTCTACGTCACCAAGGTAGCTTCCATCCACCATTAGAGCAAAACAATGGATGCCAGGACACCCATCTATGTCAATTGGTGAAATATTACTATTTCGAAAACAAACTTCCATAATAGAGGCAAGTTTTCTTGTTTCTGCTAGGACTTGAAAGAAAAAGATTGATTCCTTTCCCACACAAACAATATTATGAGCTCTCCAATTCCACCAAAACCCTGCTAAGAACGTACACATGGAAGGGCTAGTGGAGTTAGTTTGAATCCAATCATGCATATTCAAATTTAAAGAAGAAGATGATGTCCATGAATCCAAGACCATGCCACACTTTTTTAGAAGTTGAGCAATCTCTAAGACAATGAAAAATCTCTCAAAAATTATAAAAAATACAATTGTAATTTCTAAATTACCTATCATGAAAAACTTGTTCCACAAGAAAGAAAGTTTTGTTAAAAAATAAAATTCAAATTAATTGAAGGGTAATTTAGAAATAATTTCATTAAATAAGATAGAGTTAGTAGACATTTGCTTATATTCATACCATTAATTTTTTCTTTTCTTTTTCGTTACTTATTTTTGAGATATGAGAGAGTATGTGTTTAATTTTTATTTTTTTTCGTTGAGTATTTGTTTAAAAAAGACTACAGATAATGTATCCTTTATCTCTTTTCTCTTTTCCAAACCTAGTCGTCACAACTTTTCTTCTTATCGACTTCTCATCTATTAAAAAGGGGTGATTTAAGGTCAATTTTGTCTCGAAATTATCCCTTTGGATTGTTTTTCTTTCTCTTTTAGTTAAATAAGTGATTTTTCATATATCTTCAACTTTCTTTCGTTGGTTTTTTGATTCCATGGTTTAACAGAACTTTGTATTTTTTGATTTCCCGTGTTTGTGGGGTGTGTTTTTTATTTCCCGACATAGTGCGATGTTTATTTGATTCAGGTTGAAATATTAGCTTTGATCAAGTGCAAATTCAATCAATGATTTTTGCGTCGTCAACGTTGTAGATTTGGAAACATGAGTATTTCAGTGTCATATTTGTAGGCATATATACTCTGTCGTTTTATACTATTAACATGGATATTGTGAGTTTGTTCGCAGATTTATCCATTTGCTTTTATCGATTTTGAATTTATTTTGTATCAATGTACTCTATCAATTTGTTGAATAAATAAATATCATTTATTTTTGTCAAAAAATAACCTCAGCCAGTGGTGGTGATGATTTACCCTTGATCAACTCAACAATGATAGTTGAGAACACTTAAAATTTATACATATCCAATATATATTCTCTTTGTACTTGATCAGTGAGATGAAGGTGGGTTTCATTTGAAAGTTTATGATCATACTTCCTTAGCACATGATTTCTAATCGAATGTACTTATATGCCTTCTTTCATGTGATTTGATTCTTAAATGTGCTAATATACTTGTTGCAGTACCAAAAAGTGTAACGTTGTTTCTTAAAACAAAACAAAAAAAATGTCACGTTGTTTGAAGATTAATAATAGTAGTTTATAAATATTTTGCTTCCAAATTAATTCATTGAGACGTCATTAAAGAGTAAAACGGTCTATGTATACAATCGTGAAAGTAAAAATAAATAATAGTTCAATAAAATACGGTATAGTAGACCATCAGATCAAAATGTTGGCGTTACAACCTTTTAGCCACAATTTTATAGCCAGTAAACAAACATAAATAACTTTTAAATTTTTTTCAAAATTTTTTAACACAAAATATATATTTTTAAAGCTGAAACAAACACATAATATTTATCCAAAAATGCATCGTAGACTTAAAGATCAAAATAATACTCGTTGTTATGTTCCCAATGCTAGAGAAATTAACATGGTTTCAACATTTTCATTTTGAAAATGATTTTTCATGATATGGTTTAAAGTACTTTTATAATGTAGGGTTAATAGGTCTTTACCTCTCTGTAATATAGCTCATTTTCGGTTTTCCCCTCTGTAAAATTTTTATTTTGATTCACCCCCCTGTAAAATATTTTTGTTTTAATTTACCCCTTTAATAGGCCAAACAAAAACGAAAATTTCTTGAAAAATAAAATAAAATTGGTTTTTGTTTGGCCTATTAGGGGGGTAAATTAAAACAAAAATATTTTATAGGGGGGTGAATCAAAATAAAAATTTTACAGGAGGGAAAACCGGAAATGAGCGAAGGTAAAGACCTATTAATCCTATAATGTAACATATATATGCTCCCTAAAGCTAGTTAGTAGTTTTGATCATCTGAGATCTTCTTGCCCCACCCTTAAGATTTTAAAGATTAGATCAGTGATTTGAGTGAACAATTCACTCACAAAAATTAATGTTACGCTCATTAAAAGAAAATGCTAGATCAATTTATCAGAATGTTAATGTGATAGTGGCATTTTTTTTTTTAAAGATAGTAGTGTGCTTTTGTTAGCAGTGGACAGGACATAACAACGTTGAGCTGATTAAAATCTTTAAGAAAAATGATATTTGGACAACTATTTTTTGACAGTTTTGTGACAATTTTCTCTTTCTTATTCACATTACGTTTTTATCTTTCTCTTTATTATTTTGATTTTTGTATCAATACTTCTTTTTCTTTAAAATTTTATAATTATCTTATAAATTATGACGCAAATAGTTGTTCAAATAATACAACTCAATATTTAAGGTCCACACTGCCCCGCCAATCAAAAGTTATATCTTTCATATATTTTTCGCCCAATAACCACTTGACACATAAAATATGTCAATTTCAGCTTTATTAAAAACAACTGTTTAGTCAAAAAAGGTATCTCTTGATTGAATTATATGATGGAACTATATGTGGCACCCATTTGATGGCACTGTTTGATCAATGTATATAAGGCTCACCTAGAATCAATAGCGATAAGTTGATTTCATACAAGAGTTTGGTGATAGATGTAATAATGGATGGAATATAGTTGAGAGCATTTATATTGTCTAATGTATTTATGTTAAAAAATTTAGGGTTCGTTCTGGTGGTAAAAATATCTTTATTTATTAATTTTGTTAGGTCTATAATAACTTAACCTAATAATTTTCTTCTAAAATGCTGCATTAGGTTAGTAACAATTTAACCTAACAAATTCCATCTAAAATGCAGCGCACCAATTTAACCTAACAAATTCCCTCTAATAACCTAATAATTTCCTTCTAAAATGCTGCATTAGGTTAGCAGCAATTTAACCTAACAAATTCCATTTAAAATGCAGCGCACGAATTGAACTTAACAAATTCCCTCTAAAATGCAGCAATCCCTAATATTTCTCCCCACTGATGAGCTTTTCATTCATATCTTGTTGTGTCATCGTTTGTATATATCTATTGTTTTTGTAGACTTTTTTTTGACAAGTTGTTGTACACTTATCCCTTACTCTTTAATCTTATTACGTTTGCAACAACTAAACCTAGAAAATTCCCTCCAAATGATCCGCATTAATTGCTAAGTGCTAACCCTAATTATGTATTTCCTTCCAACACTTCTTCAATTTGAAATTCAAAAAATTTTGTTCGGAACCATGAACCGCGTTAAATTACATCTATTGTTATAACCCTTGAAAAATACACAGCTCTTCAACCAAACACACATCTTCAAAATAATTAATACATTGTATAAGACCTCTTCTATTATTAAATTCTATGATATATGCAGATATGATATGTATTTGGTTGGAAAAATATATTATTACTTTTAGTAAATATCAAAGTGTAATTATTCTTTCTAGAGTTGTACATGTAATTTAGAAATTCTATTAATTGAAGTGACTTTGTTTTTCATGTTAGTAAAAATTTAAAACAACTATTACAAGTCAATTTTTTATATTTAACTATAAAAGTAATAAATAAAATTGACCCGTGCAACAATATAATATTTTATTCTTTTTATATTTTTTCTTTATGATTGAGAAGATAATGCCCCAATAATATATTGTGATAAAATAACAGTCTTTAATTGATTAGTTTTTCAAAAATTTGATAAGATTCAAGTGTCATTGAAGGACATAGTAAGACAAATTTGATTGTAATATTGTATCTCTAATAACCTAATTTGCTTTTATTGATCGACCCATGATCTTACGGGTTAAAGATTATTCACTGGTCTTTATTATAGTCGACAAGACCCGTGCGTTGCACGGGTCAAAAGTCTAGTAAATATTAAACCGTCTCGCTATACTTAACCTAATTTTCCCTCCACACTTTTGCATTTAATGTTTATCTAAAGTAAAATAAAATTATGTTCCTAATTATATGCTATTTTTTTTTGGAAAGGAATAACTGTTAACCTGTCTCGCTATATCCTTATTTATTAATTTTGTTAGGTCTGCATCTACTTAACCTAATAATTTCCCTTTAAAATGCTGCATTAGGTTAGCAGCAATTTAACCTAACAAATTCCATCTAAAATGCAGCACACCAATTTAACCTAACAAATTTCCTCTAAAATGCAGCAATCCCTAATATTTCTCCTCATTGATGAGCTTTTCATTCTTATCTTGTTGTGTCATCGTTTGTATATATCTATTGTTTCTGTATACTTTTTTTTTACGAATTATTTTACACTTATTTAATACGTTTACAATCAGAATACCCTAATTTCCATGCAAACCCAGCTACCCTAATTTCCATGCAAACTCGACTATATATAGCAAACCCTAAACCGTGTTCCTTATTTATTAATTTTGTTAGGTCTGCAACAACTTAACCTAATAATTCCCCTCTAAAATGCTGCATTAGGTTAGCAGCAATTTAACCTAACAAATTCCATCTAAAATGCAGCGCACTAATTTAACCTAACAAATTCCATCTAAAATGCAGCAATCCCAAATATTTCTCCTCACTGATGAGCTTTTCATTCCTATCATGTTGTGTCATCGTTTGTATATATCTATTGTTTTTGTAGACTTTTTTTTTGACAAGTTGTTGTACACTTATTTAATACGTTTACAAACAGAATACCCTAATTTCCATGCAAACTCGGCTACCCTAATTTCCATGCAAACTCGGCTATATATAACAAACCCTAAACCGTGTTTCTCTAATAAAAAAAACCTAAACTGTGGTAAATTACACAGACAGCAGAAGAATCATATATTTTGATATTTTGATTTTTGCAAATGGAAGGACGTGACCTAACAACCTTCCTCTCATACCACTGCTTAATTGGTATTCTAATTTAACATGCATTTTATCAATATGCATATTTTTTTGAGAATTGGAATATCCAAATATCTTAAGTTCATTCTTTCAACAAAAAAGTCTTGGGTTCATAATACAAAATGACGGAGAAATAAATTCAGATGTAAATCATTGTATTCAAGTTGGATGGTTGAAATGGAGAAGAGACTTAGCTGTTTTTTGTGATACAAATGTGCCGTTTAAGTTGAAGTGAAAAAATACTAGAGAGTTGTCAGAACAACGATGTTTTATGAAACAGAGTATTGGCGGTTAAGAACCAACACGAGAATAAAATATGTGTGCGGAGATGGGAATGTTGTTTTGGATGTGTGGTAAGACTAGATGAGACAAGATTAGAAATGGCAACATTGTAGAGATATTGGGGTAGCACTTATAGTATAAATATTGTGGAAAATAGGTTTAGGTAGTTTGGACATTTAGAGAGAAAACCTATAGATTCTATAGTAAGAAGAGTGGATCAAATAGAGGATAGTCATATTACAAGAGGTATAAGAAGAACTATAAGAATCGACTACCACATTTATTAGTCAATGAGATAATCAATTTTCCGTGCATCGCATGGATCCAAATAGTAGTATGTCTTAAATTTAAATGTTCTAGATTTGAGTCTTGTTAGTGTACTTAGAGGGGGGGAAACATAAATCTATATAAATTACTCTTTTAACTTAAAGCCTTCTCTACCTTGAATTGAAACATTATCTCTTCGCCATAAAAATATATAGAAAACTATATACTTGTCTATGTCTTGTGATAACCATTTTTTTTGAAATTGAACTTGATATCTTAAGGTTTACGACACTCACACATACTTACAACATTCAAATCCACTCAACGCCAACCGCTTGTGCAAGACCTCAGCGTTTAACATGATCAAATTTATACTTCATCTGATTTTTATTATAAGAAGTTTTTCAAGAAAAACATTTGATCATATTTATAAGAAAATGTCAGGATTTTTAAGGTGCAATTATTGTTTAAAAAACTTTTTTTTTTTTTAAAAATGTTTAAAAGACTTTTATATCATTCTTTTAATGTTTCTTTTTTATATTAGTGATTGTTTTAATGTTTCACAATTTTCTATAAGGATGAATCTATATGTAAAAGTATTCGAAATGTTACAATAATTAATAATTACATTAGTTTTGATATCTTTTTTCTTCTTATAATAAAGGAGGGAGTAATATTTATTTTCGTTCTCTAAAATAAAATATTGACTTAAGATGTCAATAACTGTATTAAAATATAAAGTTCGATTCAATTAAAAAGATGTTCTTGATAAGTTATTTTCAAATCTTGTTTTTGATCAAAATAACCTCGTAGGTTTCATTGAGTATGATTGTACCAAATCCAAAGAAAATGGCATATACAAATGAAATTCTGTAGTCCATAAATAAGCCAACAGAAATACATGTAACTAGAGAGACGTAGAGAGGATTATAAATTAAATAAATAATAACCATTAAGAATAAAAAAAAAAAACTTAAAACTCCTTCATTGTCTTTCTTCAGTGAAAAACACCAGTCGGAGAGGATAAGATTCTTCTTTTCTTCCTTTTTGTTTTGCTTTATGCTATATCCACTTTCAATGATAACCATGCTTGATCACTAAAAAAATCTCTTATTGTCGGTCAAAGATGACTATGAAAGTTGCATAATGGAAGTCTTAATTTTGTTTTCGATTGGATTGTAATTTTTAATCGACTATGTTTTTGTATAATTTTCGATCAGATCGTAATTTCTAATTGATTTTTTTCAGACAAATACAAAAATTTGTGATGATTATTGAACAACCATTGATGACTAAATGGGAAGTGAGGATGGACCAAAAACCACTAGGCAAACAACAACAACGAAAGGCTCAAAACCAACAGCGAATATGCTCCTTACAAAAGATATTGGAAGAATTTTTTCCCACCCAAAATGACATTCCATGCAGGGAGTATTTGACTCCACAAAAAAATAATTTAGGGAGTCCTTGAAAAGAAAATTCAAATTTTGTATCGTTTAAAATATGAAGAATGTTATTTGTACAACAATTTTTTAGAACAACTTATGAGATAACCAAAATATACAAAAGAATGTAGGTATTAGTACAACCATTGATGACTAAATGGGAAGTGACGGTGGAACAAAAGCCACTAGGCAAACAACAACAACAACAGACAACGAAA
>Ga0228710_1011220_pt1 | contig 11655 bp, 8 predicted proteins | sample MedpolnodulmetaG_FD_177995 | JGI IMG/M metagenome (GOLD analysis project Ga0228710, IMG submission 177995) | Root nodule microbial communities from Medicago polymorpha collected in Santa Monica, California, United States - pink nodules | ecosystem: Host-associated > Plants > Roots > Nodule... | reverse complement strand
GTGATGATTAGACATGTAGTCAAATATGAGCTCTGATATGTAACATTGGGGTTGGGGTTGACGATGAATTTATTTATCTTTGAGTTTAAATCTTGAGAACTATAGGTATTTCTATTTCGATATTGAATGACAAGGGAAATTTTTATTAATGAGAATAGAGAATTGTTTTCTGTTGTTGAAATTATTATTTAAAAGGAAAACGTATGCTATCGTGTGATATCATGTGAAGTTTTGTAACATCCTAATTATTAAATTTATTCCTATTATTTAATAATTATCGACGGGAAATAGGGTGTTACAATTTCCGGATGGAATTAAGGGATTTAGAGATTATTTGGTGCCTTAAACTATAGGTTTGTAATATTTGTTTTGTCTTTGTTTACTTGATTTTGAGGTGTTGGTGCTGAGTTACTTTGGATCCATATCTTAATTGTAATGCTTGATTTCATGCGCACCTTTAATTTTTTGGATTTTGGCTCTACTTTGTACAATAATAAAAGCAGCACATGGTGTCGTGTTGCGAGTAAAAGTAGCATATGGGGCTTGAGTTGTTATTGGGCCTAGGTCTTTGACGGTCCAAAACACATAGGATATCAAGAGTGCCTTTCCGCTAACATATGGACAAGCCAAACGGTCCACGAGCTAGTTCCAGACCTAAGAAATATTTGAGTATTCCGAGATCCTTTACATGAAAACATTTGAGTATTCCGAGATCCTTTATATGAAAACATTTGCACAAGTATTGTATAAAGTGTTGCATACATAAGCGTCATTCCCCACAATCACGAGATCATCATCATATATCAATACGTCCTCTTGAGTATGTGAACAAACTTTGATATGCAGGGAACTCTTGAAATCAATCTTTTAACACTCATCATCTCTCGCCTAGAAGTGATTTTATTTTTTTATACAAAAGACATGATAAAAAATGTTTCAGTGTCAAGATTAAAATTAAGCATAATTGTATTTTTACTGGTAATTAACTTTTATTTGAAGGAATTAGATTTTATTTCAAAACGGTAACACGTCAAAAAGATCAGAATGGAGCATAATATTACCAGCTTGATCCTCCTTCTCTCAATTCTCTGCCGCATGCATATTTGAAATATATGATAATTATCACAACAAAGAACGTAGCAGATAGTATCAAATTAATCATGAGAGAGGACAATTTAGGTACATCATGTTTCCAAACAATATCTAAGAGAACCTTCTAAAGAATATGTTATTGTTTCACTGTTACTTTCTAAATCGATAGCTACTTCATACATCTCATGACATGACCATTTTTTTTTCTTTATCCCTTAAATATCTTCGGTGGATTGTCAAATACAGTCAAGTCCATAATTCGACCACTGTCTATTTGAACAAACACAATGCTTCGCCTAATTTCCCCGTATCTACGGCTTTTTGTCTGTCTTACCCACTTGACTTCTCCACATACAGACGGATCCTCTTCCAATTCTGCCGCAATCGATTCAATTTGAAGGCGACACCTTTTTCTTTCCTTTTTTGTTCGACTTCTTTTCGAGCTCACTTTGAGTAAAGTTCACCTTAATTTTATTTCTGCATCCATTAAATAAATAATTAGAATATGATCAGCCTGCACAGTCCACTGGATATCAAGCCAAAAGCCTAGCAACACTATTGTATCAAACTTTTTAAAATTAAACAATCATATGAATACTTAATATAAAAATACAAGATCCAATGTCGTTAAATAAATCATATATGGTACCTGAATAGATAGTCAAGAACAAATATTTCCACAAACATGCAACCAAACTTTGTGACATTGCTTTCATAATCCTCTCCAGTAGGTGTAACTACCGTTATAGGTTTATCCTCTATACCAACAATGCTATTGAATAGGGACGGAACATCACCAACCAACTCAAACCTATTTTCCTCAATTCTGACAAACTTAGCCGTAGTATTCTTAGCATTTATTGATTTGTAACCATCGTATAATATCTCCATTAGCAAAGGAGATGTCACGGGACCATCTACAAAAAAGTGCTTCACCAGGGCTTCCTTAATTACATCTTGTTCTTCGCAACACATTTGGTCCGTTGAAATTTGGCCACTTTCTTCCATGAAAGCACAGAATCTGCAAATATTGAAAAATCAAGATAGTTAATTAGCAAACAAAAAATTTGAGGGAGTGTGACACCCGTGTTTTTTGTAGAATAACAGAACATGGGTTTCAAAATTTCATTAAGGAAAATCATAACTTAATCACACAATTCATCATTTTCTAGGTCCAATGACTGCATACTTATAAACTTCATCACAATTACACGACACAAGTTCACTAGTATGAATAAAATTAGTATGAGATCAAGGATCACCATCTAATAGTAAGATTATGCCCTGGGAAGTATCCCTGACATATGCCCTGGTAAAATGGGAAGCAAACAAGAGAAAGAAGAGGAACATGTGAAACCGTTAGTCAATGGGAGCAAAAGGAATGATGAGCTGTTGATTTGAGTAACTAAATGGACATGTGGCAGCAGGGGAATGGAGGAAAAGATTGACCGTTAGTCAAGTGCTTGCATCTTTCTAGGATCCGAACCTCATTTCCTGGTGGGGAAAGAAACAAACACTGGTTGCTAGATCCAGTGCTGAAGCAGAATACAGGAGCTTAGCTCAAGCTTCTGCTGAAGTTTTATGGCTACAGTCTCTCCTCAAAGAGCTGAGAGTTCCAACTAAGGTGCCCCAGATATTTTGTGACAACTTGAGTGCTGTGCAGTGTAGTCAGGAACGAGTTTCTACGTAGGTTCGATTGGCTGGTGGAGGGACGTAAAGTCGGGGAACGTAACAATGTTCGTAAGAACCCACTCAAGGGCAAAGATGTAACTTCACATATACACACAAAAAAAACATAAATTATAATACTAACTTAGACTCCTACAACGTTTGTACAACATTTGTAGCATTGAATCTGATTTATTTAGCTATCAGTCATAGGATTTGTTCCTATCATGTAGTAAATTATTCCTATTTGTTAGGGAGTGCTAGTGGAATTGGCTTAGTCTTTCCACAATTCACGTTTTAGTTGGTGGAGTCATTTTATTTAGTTGTTTTCATCTATTTGTAAGGCTATATTAAAGCCACCTCTTTTGCACTCTGTGAAAACTGAATATTATATTATTTAAGAGATAAATAATGTACAACCACTAATGTGTTTATATAGGCTATTCTAACCTAATGGGTCTGACTAATGACTAATGGTGCAATTACAAATTATTAATAATAATAGTAAAAATTCACTATTTACAACACTCCCCCTCAAGCTGGTGAATGAATATCTATCATTCTCATCTTGGAAACAATTCTTTCAAAGTTTTTGTTGTTCAGTCCCTTTGTTAGAAGATCTGCAAGCTTGCCTTGGGAAGAGATATATGGAGTGCAAATTAGACCACTATCTAATTTTTCTTTGATGAAGTGTCAATCAACTTCAATATGTTTGGTTCTATCATGTTGCACCGGATTATGAGCTATGCTAATAAAGTAGATTCACTATCACAATAAAGTCTCATTGGTTCATCACTCTTTATCCTCAAGTCTTCCAGGATGCTTTTCAGTCATAGCAGCTCACATATCCCTTGAGCCATTGCCCTTAACTCTGCTTCAGCACTAGATCTTGATACCACAGTTTTTTTTACTCTTCCAAGTCACAAGATTACCACCCATAAAAGTGCAATATGCAATAGCCCGTAGTTGATCTCCTATCCACAATTGCCATGCATAGTCAGCATCAGTACATGCTTCAAGTCTCATGCTTCCAATATCCCTCTAACTGGGTTCCTTTCAAATATTGAACAATTCGGAGTGCAACTTGCAAGTGATAAGTATATAAGTTTTCCGACTAACCTGTGATACATTTCCTTATCAACCTTAATATCCTCTTCTGCATTTCACACTTTCACAATAGAGAGGCTACAGAGATTTGATAGAGAAGAGAAGAATAGAAAAGAAGAACCCATTTGGAGAAGAGTGAAAAGGAGAACTAGGAATCACAAGAGGAGTGGAGATTCTTGAAGATTAGCTTAGTTTTTGAGGAAACAAGGTAAGGCGGATGGTTAGGTAGATTCTACTTAATAAGCTATAATCGTAAGGTCAGGAAGTAGACGAGACTCATCTTCCTTCCTTATATTCGTTAAAATTTGAGGCCTAACTCATCTTGCAACACCGGCTTGTATTGTGAGGAGGGTCTCCTCTTTATAAACTCTTCTCAAAAGTCTTACCAATTCGACGTGGGACTAAATCCACCCCCCTCAAAGCTGCAATGAAGGCTAACCAAAGGCGCAATTTAGACGTAAAGACGGGGAACGTAACACGGTTCGTAAGGACCCACTCAAGGGCAAAGTTGTAACTTCACATATACACACACAAAAAAAACATAAATTACAATCCAACAAAACAACTTAAAAACCAATCACCATTAAAAACACAGTAGCTTACGAAAATAGTATTGCTTTCTTTGTTCTTTGTTCTTCTCCAAGGGTTCACGGAGAAAGACGGGAAGTGAAACAGGGCGTTTTCGTGAGGAAGAAAGAAGGGATTCACGGAGGCCATTTCTCTGGTCAGGGTTCAGGCAGCCGTTTTTTCAGAAAAGAGAAAAGGGTACGCGAAGGTGAAAGAATGAAGGAACCGGGGCAAAACCTTATATATGGAACCGGGTTTTAATTTCGACCCGACCCGATTCGTAAGCCCAAACGAATTTAGATGAGCCCAACTCGTTTTTTCCTTACCTTCCTGTACAGGAACTCGCTCCTGACCACAAAATGCCCAGAAACGACCCGAAGCAAGACATCTTTTGACCCGGCACTCGTTTTTGACTACCTTGGTGCTGTGTCTCTAGCTCCCAATCCAGTTCTTCATTCCAGAACTAAACACATGGAGCTAGACATCTTTTTTGTAAGAGAAAAGGTCATCAGCAAGAGCTAGATTGTTTCCCATGTTCCAGCACAACATCAATGGGCAGACATCCTTACTAAACCTCTATCCACTTCAAGATTTTTGGAACTCAGAGACAAACTGAGGGTCTATGACCCCGTCAGTTTGAGGGGGGAATGTTAAAATATAGAATTAGCTAGTAACGTTTTGTAACTAAGCTTAAGTTCTAGCCTATTAGAGTGTAACATCTGTCACACATCTTAAGATCTAGTCTATTAGATTGCGACATCTGTCACACATCCTATGCATCTATAAATACTTGTAATCTCAGATTCATTCAATACAACAAACTCTGATTTTCTTCTCTCTTTCTCTCTCTTCTAACTGTTTTCTGTTGCAAGCAAGCTTCATCAATGGCGGTTTCATCTTCTAACACCTTCCCAGCTTATATCTAATTAACTAAGACATTCCTTAAAAAGAAAAATCTAATTAACCAAGACATGCTAAACATACAATAACATATGTTCATAATATTTATTGTTTTTCGCTTACAGGCGACTAATGACGAGATTGTTACTCATTCCCCATTATATATTAGTAAAATTCAAATGCTAAACCATATACATATATTAAATTAACAATATCACGTAAGTTTGTGACTCTTTTGTCAACTCCATAACAATAAATAAAATATCATTTTCAACTTACTCGTAGAAAAAAGTAAAAAATACCTTGACCACTTATTTTTATCTTGAATCAGGCTCTTCAAATTTTCTTTTGTGTTCTCAATAAATCTGGAACAAATTTTCTCCACAATATGCATATACGTCAAAAAAAGCTCAGTTCGATACTTCTTTACAAGGAGAGGCGGGAAGACATTTTCTCTGTGCATTAAAAACAATCATACAATGAGTTGCATGGAATTCAGTGACACCCAATGCCTGTTTTTGGTCAATATAGTTGGCAATATGGTAAAAATTCTATGAGTATATTGACCAACAACAGTAGAATGAGATTGAGATTTCCAATGCATACATAACGACTTACCCAAACATCTGAATCTGCAATTCTACTTTAATATTACCCTCAGCGTCAAGAAAACCTTTTTCACACGCATGCTCAAGAATAAACTCATACCCCGGGTGAGGCTTACAAACTGAGTGGAATCGATCTGAATAAACTCCAACGAAATAGTTAGTATTAGTAATTCTTTTTTTTTTAAACAATAATAGTAACTTTATTTAAAAACCTACCCAAACAATCAGTTAGCCTGTAGTCAAGGGGGTGAATTATCGCTACTGTTTTCAGTGCATAAAAGTTCAACCTTGGAATGCTGTCTCTGTCAACAAATAAGTTAAATTGCAACCTGCTTCCCCTCCGACGAACTATGAAATTCCTGCATTGGCATATCAATCTTTACTTATATCTTTACAATTATTCACTCCTGGATATATAAAATAGAAAATTAAGAAAGTTGCATACCATTTACACTCTCCAACTCCAATGACGAAAGAATGGCAATGTTGAGAAATCGGCTTTAGTATAAGCAATTGTTTTGTATGTAGTTTTGACACATCATTACCATCTTCAACAATGTTACAGGATTCCAAAATATCCCGAATTTCATTACGAAATATTTTTCTAGACCTGCACACTGAGAATTGAGAGAGAGGAAGATAAGTATGAGTATATTAAGGAGATCTTGCTATTTTTAAAGAGATGCTTACCACTTTCTTCCTCCACTTCCACATACAAAGCAACAACCTTTTCTTGTGCTTCTTCGTACAATTCAGTGACCGCTTTTTTCAATGCATATTTAACACACTCCTCTTGTTGTTCCACAATTAATTCATCAATCTTCTCTTTCAAAGTAGTAGCAATAACCTCATGCTTTTTTAGGGCACTCATAAACAAATAATTAAGCAAAGCTCTCACGCTATCCAGAAAATATGTATCCTCTTCCAAATCTGCTGCAATCGATTCATCATTTTGCTGCAGCCACAAACAGTTTCTAGTAAGTAGTTAACATAATAAAAAAAAAACCATCTATTTACATCCAAAATCAAGTTTACCGTTTGCTCATTCTCTTCTACACATTTATCATATTTGTTTGGTTTAGCCGACAAAACAAGATTTTTTTTTTAATAAACAGATAAAAATGATGATAAACGTATAAATAAACATGAGAAATGCTAGGGTCACTTTTTAACACACCTCAATCATAACAAGCCACATCATCCACTTATTTTAATTCATTTACCTGCAACCGAAAGAACAAGTTGCAAAACATTTTTTTTTTAATAATCTGACTGCAAACTCTTCGTTGTCCTTTGAGTAAATAACAGTGTTAATGGAAGAAAAAATCTCCATGACTCATTCGATCTAACTCATCTCACTCTTTTCCTTCTGACCTCGTATTTGTCTTCTTCTGTTAGATATCTCATCTTTGTTTTCTTCCAACATAAAAGAAAATGTTTCCAATGGGTAATTGAAAAACTATATAAACATTCTTCTGCAGTTATGTAGCCCTCTTGTTGCTGCCATTCAATATAGAAAGCAAATTCAACAACATAGGCATAACATAATTGGGAGGAGGATCGACAAGCAAATTGAAATTGGCTCTTTTTTAAGCTCATATATAAAACGTTTGTGTTATTGCTGCATACTATCAGAGTTTAGGTTAAATTTTGGAGGATGATTAATCGACAATATTCTTTCAAATCATTCCTTCAAAAAATTTGGTGAAAGCAACGAAATTGAAGAGACTGGATCTGTGAGAGGTTATGCAGAGAAGATGAAAAGTTATAATCTAATTTAATTACAAAAATAAAATAAAATAAATGGTAAAGATGAAACCGGTTAATAGGTAAAATCAACTAAAAAAGTGGATGACATGGTTAATTGTGATTGAGTGCATTAAAAGAGTGTGTTAAAAAGTGGATGACCGGTTAATAGGTAAAATCAACTAAACCGGTTAAATGGTAAAGGTGACCCTAGCATTTCTAAATTAACATATATGTATGACACACCTTTTTTTTTCCTTTTTTCTTGGACTTCTTTTCAGTTTCACTTCGAGTAAAGTTAACCACAATTTTATTCCTGCATGCATTAAATAAATAATTAGAATATGAACAGCCTGCACAATCTACTGGATATCAAGCCAAAAGCGTAGCAACACTATTGTATCACACTTTTTATTATTAACTAATTTTTTAAATTAAACAATCACACGAATACTTAGTATAAAGAAACAAGACCCAGGTCAATAAATAAATCATATATGGTACCTGAATAGATAGTCAAGAACATATATTTCCACAATCTTGCAACCAAACCTTGTCACACTGCTTTCATAATCCTCTTCAGTAGATGTAATTACCGTTATAGGTTTATACTCTATACCAACAACACTATTAAATAGGGATGGAACATCACCAAACAACTCAAACCTATTTTCCTCAATTCTGACAAACTTAGCCGTAGTATTCTTAGCATTTATTGATGTGTAACCATTGTATAATATCTCCATTAGCAAAGGAGATGTCACTGCATCATCTACAAAAAAGTGCTTCACCAAGGCTTCCTTAATTACATCTTGTTCTTCCCAAAACATTTGGTCCGTTGAAGTTTGGCCACTTTCTTCCATGAAAGCACAGAATCTGCAAATATTGAAAAATCAAGTTAGTTAATTAGCAAACAAAAAATTTGAGGGAGTGTGACGCCCGTGTTTTTTGTTGAATAACAAAACATGGGTTTCAAAATTTCATTTCTCAAAAATTAAGAGTATCACATTTAAATTCACAACATAGACTCCTACAAAAGCATCAAATACAAACTTAGACTCCTGCAACGTTTGTACAACATTTGTACCGTTGAATCTGATTTAGTTAGCTATCAGTCATAGGATTTGTTCCTATCATGTAGTAAATTATTCCTATTTGTTAGGGAGTGCTAATGGAATTGACTTAGTCTTTCCACAATTCATGTTTTAGTTGGTGGAGTCATTTTATTTAGTTGTTTTCATCCATTTGTAAGGCTATATTAAAGCCACCTCTTTTGCACTCTGTGAAAACTGAATATTATATTATTTAAGAGATAAATAATGTACAGCCACTAATGTGTTTATATAGGCTATTCTAACCTAATGGGCCTGACTAATGACTAATGGGCCAATTACAAATTATTAATAATAATAATTCTAGGATCAAGTTTACTTCTACCATCAAGTTTACACCCAAATATTCTAGGAGTGAGATTTTGGTTAGGGTTTTTTCGTGAAGGTGAGAAGAGAAAGAATGAAAGAACCATGTCATAACTGTATACTCCCTCCGGTCCTTATTATAAGAAACAAGACCAAAAAACAACAAAACCAATGTAAACATCAATTGATGTAACTTTTTAAATATTTTAAAAATACACCCTCATAAAAAAGTGTGAAACATTAAATACACTCGCTAATGTTAAAGAGAGAAACATTAAATGACGGATAGAAAAGTCTTTTAAGCAATAACTACACCTTAAAAGTTGTGACATTTTCTTATAAATAGGACCAAATTTTTTTTTCTTATAATAAGGACCGGAGAGTATAGGGAACCGGGTTTTAATTTTGACCAGACACGATTCGTAAAGCTCAATTTCAATTTATCCAGCCCAGCTCGTTTTTCATTACGTTCCTGCACAGGAACTCGATCCTGACAACAAAATCGACCTAATTTTAACTACGCCTAACTTGACCTAATTTGAAACAGAAGATGGGATTAACTACGCCCTTTGAGACAGAAACTGACGCATCAGGGATCGGATTGGGTGCAGTGCTGATGCAACAGGGAAAACCGTTGGCCTTCTTTAGCCAAGCACTGTCAGACAGAGGCAGATTAAAGCCTGTGTATGAGAGGGAATTGATGGCGATTGTCCTGGAAGTACAAAAGTGAAGGTATTACTTGTTGGGGAGCCATTTCATCACACGGACTGATCATAAAAGTCTAAAGTATTTGCTGGAAAACAGATTGTTGGATGGTGAACAGAAAAAAAATAAGTGGCAAAGTTGTTGGGATATATGCCTTTGAAACCCAATCCTAAAATAATTAGTTCCTCCCCAACTTATATCTAATTAAGACATTCCTTCCAAAAAAAAATTAATTAACTAAGACATGCCAAACATACAATAACATATGTTCATAATATTTATTGTTTTTTGCTTACGGGCGACTAGTAAAATTCAAATGCAAGCCATATACATATATTAAATTAACAATATCACGTAAGTTCGTAACTCTTTTGTCAACTCCATAATAATAAATAAAATATCAATTTCAACTTACTCATGGAAAAAAAGTAAAAAAATACCTTGACCACTTATCTTTATCTTGAATCAGACACTTCAAATTTTCTTTTGTCTTCTCAAAGAATGTAGAACAAATGTTGTCCAAATTTGTCGTATGCGCCAAAAAAAGCTCAATTCGAAACTCCCGTTTAAGGGAAGGCTGGAAAACATTTTCTCTGTGCATTAAAAACAATCACACAATGAGTTGCATGTAATGCAGTGACACCTAATGCCTATTATTGATCAATATACTTAGTAATATGGTTAAAATTCTATGAGTATGTTGACCAATAACAATAGAATGATGCTTCTGATGCACACATAATGACTTACCCAATCACCTGAATCTGCAATTCTACTTTAACAATACCCTCAGCATCAAGAAAATCAATTTCACACGCAGCCGCATGCCCAAATACATCTCCCGTGTAATCCTTAGAAACGCCCCTAAATGCATCTGAATAAACTCAAATGAAATAGTTAGTATTAGTAATTCTTTTTTAAAAAAACAATGGCATTATTAAAAAACCTACCAAAACAATCGGTTCGCTCGGAGTCAAGGGGGTGAATTATCGCTAATGTGTACAGTGCATAAAACTTCAAGCTTGGGTCGTTGTCTCTGTCAGCAAATAACTTAAATTGCACTGTGGTTCCCTTCCGATGAACTATGAAAGTCCTACGTTAAGAATATAAATCTTTACTTATATCTTTAGAATTATACACTCTTCAATATATAAATAGAAAATTAAGAAAGATGCACACCATTTATATTCTCCAAGGATGACTGAGGAAGATGCCGGGTCTGGTCCAGAAATCAGCTTTGGTGTCAACACAAATTTTGAATATTTCATTGACACATCATTACCAGGTTCAACAATGTTGTAGGATTTCATAAAATTCCGAATTCTTCTTCTAGACCTGCGCACTGAGATTTAAGAGAGAGAGAGAGAGAGAGAGAGAGAGAGGAGGAGGAAAATAAGTATGAGTATCATAAGGAGAGATATTGTTGCTATGTTTAAAGAGATGCTTACCACTTTCTTTCTCCGCCTCCACATACAAAGCAGCAACCTTTTTTCGTGCATCCAAGTACAATTCAGTGACCGCTTTTTTCAATGCATATGCAACATGCTCCTTTTGATTCGCAATTAATGCATCAATCTTCTTTGTCAAAGTAGTAGCCAAAGAAGTAGCAATAACATCATGCTCTGTTTGGGCATTTATAAACAGGTCATTAAGCTTAGCTCTCACTTTATCCATAACAGACGAATCCTCTTCCGGATCTGCTGCAATCAGTTCATCATTTAGTTTAAACAATTGTTTTTTATATAGTTTTGACGCATCATTACCATCTTCAACAATGCCACAGGACTCCAATTTTTTCCGAATTTCGTTACGAAAATCTGTGAGAGAGAGAGAGAGGACAATAA
>Ga0228710_1011219_pt1 | contig 11656 bp, 6 predicted proteins | sample MedpolnodulmetaG_FD_177995 | JGI IMG/M metagenome (GOLD analysis project Ga0228710, IMG submission 177995) | Root nodule microbial communities from Medicago polymorpha collected in Santa Monica, California, United States - pink nodules | ecosystem: Host-associated > Plants > Roots > Nodule... | reverse complement strand
TGTTACACGATTGAATAATTACAAATTCGTGTTGGATGTTAAGATGAATCAAGTGTGTGCACGATATTAACTTTGTATATATAAGGGTATCCGCTATAGAAATCATGGAATTTGAAAGAAACTATATATAAGGGCATCTGGTAGAGACGATTCGTTGGGTAGGGGCAATTAGTTGTATATGCAGTGGTAGGCTTCGAGACTCCAACACCCCCAGTTATATGTAGAACATCCAAAAAAAAAAAACACAAGACTCATGTCTGCGTGATTAATTTTAGTCATCCGTGTAAAATATTCCGGCATTAAATACTAATATTTCGACGTTAAATCTGTTAAATCATTCCCGTTTTACAATACAGAAAACCAAATAACTATACGCGTTGATATTTGTATATAATATGCAATCTAAAATACGATAACGATGCGTTTTATTGATATATTGTGTATAAAATAATGAATTTGCCGTTTAATTAAATTTTATATAAAAATAATAATAGTCGTAATTCTAACCCGTGCTTGGCACGGGTTTCCAAGCTAGTATATTACAATAAAAATTGTCCTTAATAGAATCTGGCAAACTATCCCATCAAGTGAGGCTAGAGGCATAAAGATCAATATTCACAATTTGGTCAGCCCACCAATTTCTTACTTTGTAAATATGTGTGATCGTGGAAGTCATATTTTAAGCAAATCCAAATAATTGTACCAACAATTATATATATAAAATCCAAGGAAAAATCTTAGACTACAAAAACCCAAGTTGACAAACTGGGGATCAAATTCAATCTAAAGATGACTCCAACCTTTTTCATGAGCTAATTCAATAGAAAGGACAACATTCATAATTTCAGCATTCACAACATACGAAATACCGATGTTAAAAGCAAAACAACCAAGAAAGTTATCTTGGTAATCTCTAAAAATACTACCACAGGAATCAGAACCTGGGCTACCATAACCATCTGTGTTACACTTAATCTCGGGGTAAACCAGTGGGAGCCACACCAACTATTTGATCTTAGGAGCATTCTGAGGATGAATCTTAACAGAGAAGGCATTAAGGATCATAAATTAAAAAATGCTAGAATGATCAATAATAGTTAAACGAGCCCGCCTAAATTGACACCAGAGAGAATTGAATCTTAAACCTTGAGGAGGAACAATCTCCAAGTTCCCACTCCCAACCCAACACCACTAGGCCATTCCAAGTGGGTTATACGAGCTAAAAACTTGTCTATTCCCTTTAGCAAATTCAACAAATTTTGAGCCATTCATATTTTTTTTTCCCTGTTTCTTCTTTCAATAGTGTATATTTTAGAAATAATATTTATTATATGTTTTAGCATTTATGTTTAACTTTTTATAAAAAAAAAAAAGATTTATTATTGAGAGTGTTATTTAAAGATAACATGCATAAGAAGCACACCAAAGATTATTTAATTAAATATAGAAACATGTATAATTATAAATGAATGTTTTTTTTTAACAGTATATTAATAAACAAGCTAATCCCACACAAGACAGTGGAAGAGCCGAAAGAGCTAGGGTGCACTAACACAGCCCCTCTTACACAAACACCCAACAGCAAACAAAAGACACACCAAATTCAAAGCTAACATAGCCTGAGTGCCACCCTAAACAACAACGAAAAACAAATCAGCCCTGAAAACAAAAAAACAAAATTAACGAATGCCCTTGGGTTCCAACACCACTTGTAGAACAAACAAGACTCCATCTTCAATCTATTCAAGCTCCAATACCAAGCTAACACCTTGATTTGTTCCACCATAATCCAAATAACCGCATGCCAAATAATCCAAGCCCCTTTTCTCAACTTCTTGGTACTCATTTCGCTTGACCAACACATAAAATGTATTATCAAGTTAGGAGGGGATTATAAATGGATGGATGTAGTTATATTTTATATAATCAAATTGTCTTTCAACTATAAACATGCCTATTATATAAAAAAAAGTTATACATTCTAGAACACATCATTTTTTTTTAAGATTATAGAACACATCATTGTAAACTACGATAATGGTCTCTTTGCATACCTCATTTTATTCATTGAGTATAATTCTTTTTCATTTCACATATCCATAGAGAGGATAATCATTGTGACCACAATGGTGTATCTTATTCTAAATAGTATTTTATGTGGTTTTAAGATAAATAGAAATGGTTTACCAGAATTTAGTCTATGATGATTTTTTTTTCTCGCCTTGATAAAAAAAAAAGATCTGCACTCTTTTTTCCTTAACTACATGATCTATTTGACTGAATTTTCCTAGTGAAGTTTTTAATAATAAAGACTATTCAGACTCTTCTTTTTTGACAAAAACAAAATGATATTCATTCATTCAAATTAATAGAATAAATCAGAATCAACATCGCTAAAAACGTAAGTGATGAATCTGCGAACAAACTCACAACACTCAAGTTAATAGCATATAATGGCAAAATGCCTACAAAAAATATGATGAAATCTAAATCACCAGAATACTCATTCTTCCGGATCTGAAACGTTGGCGTCCAAATCATCGATTGAATCTGTGATTGACTGAAGCTGATTTTTCAATATGAACCAAACGAACACCGCAAAAAGACGCAAAACAAAACAACGCCGCACAAGACGACGAACAACACAACTCCGCACTCAGACGACGAAATCACTTATTTAGATTGAAAGAAAAGGGAAAAAGTATGCAGAGGGGTGATTCTACGTCAAAAATTGATCTAAAACCACCCATCCTCGACATATAAAAGAGAAAAAAAACTTAGAGAGAAGTTGGAGTTTCTCTCACTAAAAAACTAGGGCCCGCTATTCCGACTCTTTCTTTTATATTTCATAATTTTCAATAAAATAATTGCGTGTTGCAATTATTGGTGACAGGCTTTAAGACTTAAGATATCTTATTTTAACATATGAGGCTTTACACTTTATTTCTTCCGTTTAAAAAAAATGTTTGTTAAAACACTTATGATGCACTTTTTAAATTACTAATGATTGCCGACACATGTTGAACTAATAGGTACAAGGTACAAACAAATTTTGGAGTTTTTATTAGAGGACAAAATTTTGAGTTGACTTATATTTCGAACCATGGCATTTAGCACATGACTACCCCAGAAGAAAAAGGACGAGACAATACTTATTTTGTATAAACAACATGTTGCCCTTTTTCAAATCGATTATACGAGTTGAGTTTGTGCGGTAGAAATATATGACCTTATATCTTTTACTCTCGGATATCATAAAATCATTTTGATTAGGCAAAAATAAAAAAAAGACACACGTTTTCCAGGTTTTAACATAAACGAACTCAGTAGCCGTTTTTAGACACTAGACACCATAAACTGAGGTTTTTAATTCCAACAACAGTTAACTATTATTTGCTGTCAGTGGTAGTTAATTGTTGTTATCTTAAGACAATATCATTTAATTGTCGTTGTGTTCTAGTCTTATTTCATAACATAAAAATAACTGCAACATTTAATTAAAACACAAATACAAACCAACTCACTCAAATCTTCCACAAACCAACCTCCATCGAATTTCTTCAAAGTAAATACACTCATCAATAATATAACAAATAATTGTTCATAATCCCTTAGCATTCATGTTGCTAGTTTTATATGTTAAATTGTTTTCTTTAAAATTGCTCAAATCTTAGTGTTTAGGAAATTAATGATATTTTTGGTAGTATATGATCAAATGCTTGCATGCTTTGACTGTGAATGTAGCTTAAACTAAGTTTAAGTACAATATGTAGTTTATAATTGTGTTTTTTTAAGCATGGTGATGACAAGCATGGTGATAATCAAGCATGAGTTCACATTACCATATATTTTGTATTGTTTAAGGGAAATTAATATAGTTTAAGGGAAATTTTCACATCTAACATATTCATAAACAATCCACAACATAATAATTGGAGTTAATTCAACTACAAAACAACCAAATTGAACCTAAATGAACCTAAACCTACTCTAAACAACAATGCCAGCAACAACAATCCATTATAACATCTAACTCAATCAAAGTTTGCAATTTTCAAACCTAACCTAAAAACTAACATTTTGCTAAAATTATGAAGAGGAAAAACCGTAAACAACCTACATTGCATGTAAATAGGATTAACATCACTTGTGATTTACTTGAAGAAATTGGGCTCAAATTCGTGCAATTAAAGTTGTGGTGAAATTGATGAATATTTGAAGTTTGTGTTGTTTTAAACCTGTAACTAGAAAGCGAAGTTTTTGTGTTGTTTTAATTTCTGGTCACAGCGGTAGTTTATTACCGCTGGGTTCAACAGTAATTAACTACCGCCAATTTTTTTGCAGCTGTAGTTAACTACCACTGAGAGTATTTCAATAATTTTCATGTGTTATTAGGAAGTATTGATGTGAGAAAATCAAGTTTCATGACTTTTTAGTTCGGTTTATGGAATAACCAATTTAATAGGGTTATCTTTTTGTGATCTTTGTTGGGTCTACGAGTTCCAAATAGTAATTTATGACCTTAGAATATTTGTTTACAAAATAAAAGGTTTAATAAATGGTCATCAAAGTTTTTCTATTTCCTACCGGCTATGTGGGTTAGAGGTATGAATAGGTGAAACTGATTGTTAGAGGCCTATGGCCCAGTCTATTAAAAACTCGGCTCGGTCAAGCTCGTTTATTAAATATGTTAGTCCCAAGCTTTTTAAAATGCTCATTAATTTAAATAGGTCAAACTAAGGTTTATAGAAAAGCCTACCAGATTGGTCCATGTATGTGTAATTATATGTACTCCATTGTATTAATAAATTTTCGGTACCTTTAAATTTTCATTACCACAATTTTTTTTTTTTTTTTTGCAATTTGGGATTTCCAAAGAGTTAGAAAACCCTTGGTATTACACTCTTATTCCAATTCCAATGACCCCTGACCCCATCCAGACGCTGACATAGCACGTCATTGTGTAATTATTTTAATTTTTTTTTAAACCTGACATGTGTGTAATGGTTTAAAAAATTAATTTAATTTCTGATTTAAAATTATGTTTAAAAAGATAAAAAATTTAAAAATCTGAAAATTATTTTTTAAAAATTAAAAAAATCAGAAAAAAGAATCAATTTTTTAAAAAAATGAAAAAAAATTGGATTTTTTTTTCAAAAATTCAGAAAAAACATTCAGCTTATTAAAAAAAATTTAACTTTTTTTAAAATAATTTTAAATCAGAAATTATCTTAATTTTTTAAACCATTATACACATGTCAAGTTTTTTAAAAAATTAAAATTAAAATAATTACACAGTGGCGTGCCACGTCAGCATCTGGATGGGACAATGGGCGTTTTTTTGGAGAATCTTCATATTACAGGGTTGGAATCTAAACTTTTTTTTACAGGGGGTAAAATGGAACTCGCACAAATTACAGGGGGCAAAGACATTAACCCTTATATATATATATATATATATATATAGGTCAAATGTTCGATTTAAATTTTTTAGTACAAATTAGGCTTTTAAACAGACCAATAAGCCAGACCGGACTTTTAACAAGGTCAGGTTAGGTTTAAAATAAAGTCTTTGACATGCTAATCGATCCGACTTAGGCTTTAGTTTTTCAATTATGCTTCGCCTATTTAAGAAAGTCGGACTCTGCCCAGTCTATTCTCACCCCTACATGTAGGGCCTCACTATTCCAAGGTGACGTTTTGGTAGAATAGATCTGCCGACCAACAACGACATAGTACCAAGTTTACGTCAGGTGTAGGTTAATTGATTTTTTTCGTGTAAACCATATATCCTCCGAGCAAAGTTGCGGAGATTAATCTCTTCAGTCTACTGAGACCTAAATGGGAGGAAAAATCACATTAAGTGTTTTAATGCTATTGAATGCACAAGGCTGGATTCGAGCCCATGATCTTGGTTAAGTTAGTAGAGACTCATGTTATCTCATGTGAACTCTCTTCGGTTAGGTTAATTTATGTTTTTATAGTAATGATAGCAAAGCAAAAGAATGGAGATACCCATTTTTGGATACTTAAATGGGTCAGAACAGGCAATGTAGGATCGTGCCTGTAAGACTTGCAACCATAAAGTTACTAAAATCACAGGTGCTGGTGTAAAAAGTTCCAGGAAAACGATGAAGAATGCAATTTAAGGTAATGAAGTTGTCGCAATTAATTTGGAAGTTTTTTTTAATATAACATAGTAGTATTTGAATCTTGATGAATTGCTAGATGCTTAGAAAGGGGAAGAAGTGACTTCTTAAACTGCTTCGAGGGAACCCGAGCTTAAAGCAAGAAGCATTATTAATGACGCAGGTAATGTTTTATGCTCTTGAAATTGCAATCACAAGTTAGGTTTAAGGTCTTTAGATGCATGTTTTACTATTGTAGCACCAATGATTTCGAATTGATGCATTGTTGATGTGTTTTTTATGATTGTTGTATTCGTGTGTTCCTACCTGGTTTTTAAATTGATGTGTTTTCGTTGACCGATTTAAAGGAAGTTTGGAGTTGTGATTTTGAAGTCGTTATTGTTGTATTATTTCGTTGATCGATTTTGAAATTCATGTTGCATGAGCATGAGAAGTTTATGTCATTGAGAAAAAGCACAAAGTTTTCTGTTGCCACTGCCATATAAGAGACAAGTCCAGTAGCTCATCTTTGTCATAGTATTGACACTAAGTTTCTGTCATTATAGTGGACAATACCAATACATTAATTAGGTGCAATCAATAAGCCTCAAATTTGTACAGATAAGAAATATTGGCTTATTATTGAATTATTCTATGATTTTGTTTTACGCAAAAACAGTAATATATGTTCTGCATTGTTACCATTTTATTATGATGTATAATTAGTGCATTATTATTTTTTTAATTAGCAAATAAATTTCCTGCAGTTTACTTGCGGATTTTTGTTCTTTTCTAGTTTGCTGCGGAAGTACCTGCGAGTTTATTCGTAGGAAATATGCTTATGGGTAGAACATCTCCTCATACACTAACTGAATGATTCCTACGGTTTTTTCGCATTTTCTGCGGATGTACCTTTCCTGCGAATCCTAAGAAAACAATTATCCACAAAGGTTTTACCTAGGAATCAATAGGCTTGGATCTTCAACAATTTACTTCATTCTTCACTTCACCTCTTTTCTTCCATTTTTCTTAAAAAAAAAAGTTTTTTAGGAGTGTTTATGGTGTCATGGTCATTGTTAATCGTTCATATAACCCTTGCAATTGCTTTGCAGCTGATGCGGGGGGTTATATAACGGTCAACATAGACCTTTGACATCAAAGAAAACACAAAAAATCACATATCGTAATATTTCAGAATTCGTAATCCGAAAACTGCTAACAATCTGGTTCGGATTATATAATCCGAACCATGGGTATTTTTGTGTTTTTTGCAGGGCGTGTGAGAACAGAGGAGGGTGGGAAAAGTAATAGTCTTTTACATTTCACGAATTTTATTCAACTGAAGTGTCCCACTAATGCATTTCTTATAGCATCCACGGGTAAATTCAATACCAGGTGTAGAGTTACTCAAGTTGAAATTTAGGCTTTGTTTGAGAATTTGAAGGGGATGGAAAGTGAGGGTTTTGGGGGATGGAAAATATATATAAAGGAAAATGGAGAAATATTGTACATTTTTTTAAAAGAGTTTTTTTTTTAGAGAATGATAAACTAAAATGCTTATGATTCATATATTTTTAATATTAAAACTAATTTAAGAACATATATTAAACTTGAAAAATTCATATAAACCCTCTAAAACCCCCCAAAATTCTACTCCAATACCATGTTTTACTTCCCCTAAATGAGGAGGGTTTTATGAAGAATAATTAACCCCCGAAAACTCTCCCCTCCCAATATACTATATTTCTTCCATTTACTCTTTCCTTTTTCCAAAACCCTCCTCTGTCTTTCTCTCCAAACTCGCAAAGAAAGCCTTAGGTTCAGAGTTGTGTCGGTAATTTCTTTCAATTCATATAAGAGCCAGTATACATTTTATGACTATTATAATATTTGAGTTTAAATGAATACGGTGGTAATCTAAATTGTGTTTGCCGTTGATATATTTCATTGTACAATCCAACACTATTTTATAAATATTTTTATTGTATCTTGATTCTGATTCACACACACACACACACACATATATATATATATATATATTTTGCTATCAGATTAAATAGTTTGCTATACCTACGGACGTATAGTGACGAAATTTGGCCCATAGGACAAAACAATATGGTTTTACCTACTGATTTTGACCGTAGGTATAGAGCTTATGCAAAACTATCTTTTTTTATTACCTACAACTCTTTTCGGTCACTACACACTTTAGTGATATGCACTACACTCACATCACATTCCTTATGCATTAATTAAAATTTTAGTTTACATAATTAATATAATTAAAAAATAATTACAATAAATTAAATAAATGAATTTATAAAACTATATAATAAAACTTCAATTATATTGAATATGCCAAGTCTTACACACATGCCAAACTACAAAATAACTAAAAGATAACAACCTAAGACTATCATAATTTGTATGCGTTTCATTTGCAGTCCCAATCTAGTACAAAGTCTTTTAAGAAATAATCTATTTCTAACTCAAATAACAACAAGAAGCCTTCCTCTAAGTTTAATAACCACTCTACTATCATATACACTAAGCAAAGCAGAAATTAATACATTTTTTTTAGCTAAATAAAATCACATTCCTCATATGTGAAACACTTATTTTTTTATGTTCTTACAATAAACAAACACATGATGTATGAGAACGGTTTATCATGTCTAGATAATATCCTTATCGTACTTTATATCTTATCATATTAAATGTATCGAACAGACAATTTATTTATGACTACATGTGCATAGTGCATGCATAAATTTCTGTATTCATCATAAAACACTACCACCTTAGAAAAAAAACAAAATAAAGAGAGAGAAAATACAGCACCATCTACGCTAACAATAATTCTTACAACAAACACTTTATATTCATATTGAAAAGACTTCAAGTCGCCTTTTTTTTAGCAAAGAAGACTCCTAATTAACTTTTTTTTTGTTGTTAAAATCACAGTATACCAAAAACAGCGAACATGAGTGAGAGAGAGAGCGTGTGGCGGTTATCCTCGTTTCAACCGAGGGAATAGCGTCGAGATTTACCATCGCCGGAAGTGAGATACTTTGGGGTGGGGGTCAAGCAGGGTGCCTCAAGAGGATCAGGACAGGCTTCAGGTGGATATGCGTCATGGAGGTTCAAGGGAGCATCGGCAGGGACAGTCTAAGGTTAGGGTTCGGTATGGTTATGCACTACGGTATGATTCAGAGGATGAGCTAGGTTAATGTAATCAGGTGATATCGCATGATGGGAGGGTTGTGCCTCAATACTCACAGCCAGGAAGGTCTCAGGACCGCGTTGGAATGCGACGCTCTGATGGTTATAAGCCGCAGTCGTGGCGCTTGCCTTCCAGCCATCATGAGAATGGTGCGATCGCAGGAACAGTAGAGGTGCGTGGGCGTTCCAGTCATGCACGTCGTTCAAAATTGCGGTATCGGGGACCATTGCAACAGGTTCAATCTGGTATGGTGACACATAATTTAGTTTCATTTTATTTTACAAATGTGCCACATGATATTTCTCATAATTCTTTGAGACAAGTATTTGAGGTTTGTGGTATGATGGAGGATGTCTATTTAGCTCGAAAACGTAAAGTGAAAGGATTTGAGGTTTGTGGTATGATGGGGGATGTCTATGATGGAGGTGGTGCGTTTGGTTTTGTGGACAAACTTTTGAAGGCGGTGAATAATGTGTGGTTTGGGGTTGTGAAGGTGGTTGCTAAAGTGGCTAGTTTTGACAGGTTTGGTACAAAAGGGGTGAATCAAGGGAGCGGGGTGAGGGAGAAAAAATTAACGAGGGAAAAAAAATTGAAGAGGGAGAAAGAAGAATGGTCGGGGGGAATGTTTTTTAGGGAGAAAAAAAAAGGGTGTCGGATATGCTCAGGCTGTAGGTGCTGAGGATTATTTTTGTGTGAAGGAGATGGGGAAGGTTGATGGCGGTAATGTGGTGTCGGAGGTCGTGGTCGCGGGTCAGGTGTATGTTCTGAAGTATAGCTCTACTGATCAGGATTTGTCATGGGCGACTAAGGGTTTAGTGGTGTCGGTTTCGAATGGAGAGGCTATACCAGTGCTACAACGTCAGATTTTTTATGTGGATTTTGACAATCTTGTTATTATTCCTTTGGGAGCTAACAAGGTACTTTTGCAAATAAATGATGACGGCAATGTTAGTATTATTTTTTCGGAAGCAACTGAATTTATTAATAATTTCTTTTCTACATCGATCAGATGGAATAAGGAATTTTTGGTTCATGAAAGAGGATCCTGAGTGAGGATTTATGGCATGCCACTAGATGCTTGGAACATAGATTTTTTCAAATTATGTGTGTATGACTTTAGACGTTTGTTGAGAGTGGATGATTTTACATTAGATAAAAAACGATTTATTGTCGATTTCGTCATTTGAGATAATTAACACAGGTGCTAAGATTGGTGTGGGTGGTTTACTCTTTGATTTTAAAATTATTGAAGAGTGGGGTTTTTCATTGGATGAGGATGCATGTTTATTTGATGATGAAGAGTCTTAAGATGATGTCAATTCTGAAAAGGTTGGAGCATCTGACGATGTTGCTGGTCGTGGTGATGTTGATGATCTTTTGAATCACCTTTTGGAGGAAGGGAAAAAGGAGATGCGTGATCACCCATTTCAATCTTCTCCTGCGACACAATTGGTGGATACAGTGAAGGCTCCATCTATTAAGGTGGCCGACGACGCTTCGACGGTTCAAGCATCTCCCTCAGCCTCCAATGTTCCACAAGGTGATGGGTCGGTTCAAGTACCCTTTTTGTTGAATTTTGATAAAAAAAAAAGTGAGTAATTGCTCTTTAGGTTTTGGATTGAACCTTGTATTGATCATATCAAGAATCCTTTCTTGTGGTGATCTTCATTTCCACAGACTTATCACTTTCTAGGATTAGAAAGTGTGGCATCCCTAAACCCTCCATTCCATTTCTTGTTTGAAACCACAAATCTGCCTAAACACCAATTCAAAACGAAATTATCTTTTTCAACTCAATTCATTGTCAAAATTAATCCTAATACATAATTTTCGTTTCCTTTTTGCACATCATTTCGTTAACAATACTTTCAGTCCATTTCTTGTGTTTTGTGCCTATAATTAATCTTTCGGCAAGCAATTTTTATCAATTCATAATTAAAATTCAAATATGAACAATGATCACAAAATAGCGTTCGTCGTAGGGGGAGCTTACAAACATCAACAACTAGACTGTCAGACTCAGGGGGGAGCTTACAAACCTCAAACTCTGAAGTGAACATGTTAATTAAATCAACAACAATTGTCTTAAATACTTATGGTTGTCATAATAAAAAAAAGGGAGATTGTTGGAACAAAATTGGTTGAACAATACCTCTGAATTATGATGATAGCAAAGTATTAAAGAACAATTAGATATGCTACTATATATATCTTTGTGTTTATTTTTCCCCATTGTTACTAGACTTTGAACCCATCAGACTCTGACTAGTGCATAAATACTTAGAAAACTTGAAAAAGGCAACAC
>Ga0228710_1011217_pt1 | contig 11662 bp, 7 predicted proteins | sample MedpolnodulmetaG_FD_177995 | JGI IMG/M metagenome (GOLD analysis project Ga0228710, IMG submission 177995) | Root nodule microbial communities from Medicago polymorpha collected in Santa Monica, California, United States - pink nodules | ecosystem: Host-associated > Plants > Roots > Nodule... | reverse complement strand
CAGACGGGAAGAAAAAAGAGAGAGAAAGAGAGAGAGAGAGAAAGAGAGAGAGAGAGAGAGAGAGAGAGAGAGAGAACAACAATTATATCGATTTCCCCTACAATCCAAGAGTAGTCTAGTTCCCTTGCACTTCTAAGGGATTTTCACTATAATCGCAATTGATTTAAATTGTTCAACCACACAAGTAAGAGACTTTCAAATGCTCAAACACACAAGTAAGAGACGTCTAATGCTTAATCACAACTGAAAGAGACTTTTTTTAAAAATAAAATAAAATAAAGGAAACTTACCAAGAAATCAAGTTCCATAATATATATTATAGAAAAGAGAAAAGATAACAAAAGAGGGGGGACATCAACCTAAACCCTCAAGGTACATTAGCAAAATCTAAAATAGGGAAGCCCCATCCTATTTCGATGAAAGTCTGTTCCAATTTGAGTAGGAAGAGAGTCGCACCAAATTTGAGAAGGAGAAGATAAACCTAAAGTTGTCATCTTATCTGCAAAGTGATTCCCCTCCCTTTAGATATGAGTAACAATAAAAGACATCGAGGAAACTAAATGCAAGCAATTTTTTGATCTGTTATGTAACTGCCAAGGAACAATTTTTTGAGACTTGAAATCTAGATTAACTAACATTGAGTCAGTTTCAAGCCAAAGGTGAGACCATCCTTTTTGAGGAGCTATTTCAATGGCATTTATTGCACCATAAAGTTCAGCAATTAGAGAATCTGAAATGCCAAGATTAAAGCAGAATGCACCCAAAAAATCAGCATTAGCATCTCTAAAGATGCCTCCACAAGCTGCAGGACCAGGATTACCAATAACTGCTCCATCAATATTACATTTTATCCAGTTAAAAATTGGAGGCTGCCATATAATCTCCTTAATGACTGTGGCTTTACCATAGTTTATCTTAACAGAAAATGCCTTAAGAAGAACAAATTCATCAATCGATGAGTAAGCATGTAACTTTGAGTGATTACCAGCTAAAGCAATTTCAGGAATAACCAGATTGATAGCTGATCTCAGAGCAATGGACTTATCAACAAACCTTCTTTAATTCCTGCTAAACCAAATCATATTAATAAAGTTAATAACTGCTGACATGATGACAATCCTGCACAAAGGGGACATGTTTCTCCCACTGATGTTCAAAGATTCAGTGGCAGTGGAGAAGTTGCAATGAATTTTGAGAATACCACCAAGGCAGTTCCAAATTGACATGGCAAAAGTGCAATTAAAAAGCAAATGATATGTTGTTTCCATGTTTGAAAAGCACAAACTGCACATAGAAGGGATTTGACAACCTCTAAGACTGAGATTGTCATCAGTGGGTAACTTGTGATGCAAGCATCTCCAAACCATACTGGATTTCGAAGGAGGAACAGATGCATGCCAGACCTGCTTGCTCAAATCAACATTCTGACCAGTTCAACAGTGATAAAAATATGTTTTCTTGAAGGATAAGTCACCATTATGAGAATGGTTCCAGATGAATCTGTCTTCTCTTTGCATAATAGGAATTATTATTTTATCAATTATATTATGCAGATTAGGAAAAATTTGAAGAATGACTTGAGGGACTGACCAAGCTGCATTAGTGATGAACTTGCTAACATTTGATTAAAGGAGGTGATGAATATTTGGCTAGATATTAAGCTGATCCGCAAGAGGTTCTCCACTCCATTTATCCACCCAAAAGTTAATATTTTCCCCATTCCCCAAAAGCCAAGAAGATTTTTGGAGGATATCTGAGTATTTGTTCTCAATACTACTCTGGGTAGAGGAAAAAATGTGATAAGAAATTGGTCTCTTATTGTGAATAACTCTATCTCTGAGAAATCTTACTCACTGATCATTAGACTGATAAATTTCCCAGCCTCATTAATCTTAGATAAAGATCTTATGCCCAAACCACCTTCTTTGATAGGAGAACATATTTTGTGCCATGCAATTGGGTTATACAACTGAAAGAGACTTCTTACAATCTAATTTAATCAATTAAAGGTTGTTTGGTTTTACACTTGATACACAATCATATGTGTAAACAAAATACAACACAGAATAAGACTCTAAGACTTATGAATTTCTAAGATATGAACTTGTTAAAAAATTCTTGAGTGTTTACGCACTATAAAACTTGACAGAGTAATGGAACTTGTAAAAACTGCAGAGTCTATTTATTTTCTTTAAGTCTTCAGCTCCTTATTATATGTGCAAGAAAAATGAGAGAGGTTGGAAAGTGTCAGTGCATTAAGAAACAATGAGAAACTTTCAAATCAAGACGTTGGAATATTGTCTGATATGGTTAATGTCGTTTGAAGAGACATTCAAAAACCACTGCTGAAAATAGAATTATTCATTTCATTCTTTTTATCCTTGAATTTGACTAGGCACATGATTCAAAAGAAGACAAATTGTACCTGGTCAAAAGCTGAAAGTAACCCTTCTCAGTAATATGGGTGCCTTCAGAGTCTGGATGGGTCATAGTTTGCGTCACTCAAGGTCTGATGATCCAGAGTCTGGCCTTCAGTAGCTTCTGAGTGAATTCTTCACTTCTGAATACTTTATTGAGTTTTGATTGACCTTTCTTCAGATCTTCCAAAAAGTTTTAGCTTCTCTTGTGCTTCAAATGCTATTATATAAGTTCATATCTTGATAAATTTTAACCTATGGTCCCAAACACTTAAACATATATTATCATATCCAATTTTTATTTAATACTTTGTTATCATCAAAATTTTAGAGTTATTGTGCAAATCCAATTTTGTTGCAAGAATCTCCCCCTTTTTAATGAAAACAAACACAAATATTTAAAACAATTGTTGTTAATTTAATTAACGAGTTGACTCCAGGGTCTGAGGTTTATAAGCTCCCCCTGAGTGTGTTAGTCCATATGGTGAGGGTTGTAAGCTCCCCCAAAGTCTTTTTTTAGTAACCCTAAAGCTTATCTAGGTTAATTATATTCATTTTAATCATCAAAAGGACTTATCATAGCCTGGATACAACTTGGTCACTGATGAGTAAAACCGCAAGTGCACGGTTCTACCGAAGTAGTAAAAGAGAGTATCGTTCCAACATGGAGTTGTTTAACTTAATTAACTTTTAGAAGATGATTAGAAGAAAGTTCAGTTGTAAAGATTGAGTTTTTTAACGATTTAAAAGAATAATAATAAAGAGCGCCTTGGGATTATTGGTTCATCATAATAACAAACCCTTCACAAACAAACGCTAAACCTAAAGTTTATACTCGACCTACTTTCTAAAGACAAGTTTCTCTTAAGCGTATCAAAGCTTCTTTCAAAGTCAGTGAGTGTGTTCCTCTAGCAACCACGCCTATTCTCATGGTTGATTGCTATTAGAATCCTTGAAGAATGAAACTTTATATGTCTCAAGGTTTGCTAGACTATTCTCATGTTTCGCAACTCTTGTCTAATTTCACTTTGTTCCAATATTAAAGCTCCGCTATCGCATTATGAATTGATATTTGTGATGATGAATTAACAAATACTAACCCTTCGTTGTCGCATTATGAGTTTGGTATTTGTTAATTCATTATAATAAAAACGTTGAAATTAGATTAGAAAATAGATTTATATAAATTAGGGTTTATGGCTTGGTTTGATTAGGATTATGTCATTAGACTTATCCAACAATCCCAAGACAAGAAGAGTCTACTCACTCAAGTACATCATAGACATAGAAGAGAAGAAGAAGAACATAAAGTAAATAACAAGAAAATAAAGAAAGAACTTTTATTAAGAAAGACAATTGTCACTATTGAATTTCAAGAACAAAAGATGAATTGTTGTGATAGCTAGCTACTCTATTTATAGTCTACAATGACTTAAGCCCTAAGAAATATAACAGTAGAATGTTACACAAGAAACCACAGGCTTTTAGGTCAGAAGTAAACTAATAGTTAGCTTGTCCAGGAGGCAAAAAGCAGCAAAAGTGATCCTGAAGGATGGCACGGCCGTGTGGCTGGTGGCACGGGCCGTGCCAAGTCTCTGACTTGAGGGATGTTATATTTTTGCACCGAATCTTTGTATTTTCAACCCGAATTAGCTCCAAATCCCTTTCTAAAGATTTCCCTCCAAATCCCTTTCTAAAGATTTCCCTCCAAATCCCGAAATTTATGACTTGCAAGGGATTTGGAGGGAAATTTCAACCTGAAATTAAATAACTTGCAATTGAAGTAAAATATTTCTAAAAAGGAAATAAACTTAAATAAAATAAACTCAAATATAAATAAAACGGACTCAAATATTATATTAAAAACACTAATTATTGACTCATCAGTCGCTCTTAAGTTACTTAACTTTAGATGATTTCCCATAGTCGGAGTAAACTTTAAACTTATCAAGAGTTACGTACTTAAACAAAAAAAAAGGTTCTAGGTTCCTTTTGCTAAAATAGGTTCCATACTCATAACTTAAATACCTTATACTACTCCTCTTTTTGTAATTAACAAAAATAGATTTATGCAAGCAAAGATAGGGAAACAAACATTCATTTAGAATAAAAATATTGTTTAAGAAGACATAAATAAGTTACAAAACCAAAAACTGTCATATGAAAAGTGCAAAAACAATAACAAGAAGGAATAAAGGTCTAAGGTTTGTTTTGGAGGAAGCTCAAGATAACCTTTATGTCATTCTTCATCTCAGACTTCCCTTGAACCATATTTTCTAACTGAGTCTACATGCCCCCTCTAGGTGTTTAGAATCTCTCTCTGATTAGTAGCTAGACTCTCAATCTTAGCCTCTAGAGCTTCTTTCTTAAGCCTCTAGGTAGAGGGTTCTTCTTTCAATACTTCTAGTGCAGAAGCTTCATAAATTTCCCTCCTGACAAATAGCTCCTTTATATTGAGTGGAAAAATATGATCAAAAGATGGCATAGCTCTATAGTCTGGTAAATCATCAATCAGAGGCTCTTTTGGGGGTTCAATCTACCTGAAGATGTTCCTCCGTAAGTCCACTTTGTCAATTTGATTTCAAACATTATCAAGCCAATCAACCATATTTTTCTCGATAGTGTCAGAGCTTAATGTCTTTAGCTTCTACAATTCTCGGTCCACTTAATTTTTTAGCCTGTCCCACTTAACAACATAGCTTTGAGGGCTAAAATTTGTAAGTATTTTTTGTGGATAATTCATGTACCCTATAGGTCACATTGGTTAGGAGGTGGTGTAGGGATAAAGATCGGTTCAGAAGTAGGTGGTTTTGAGACAGAGACCATTTTTGTGTCAGAGTCAGAGTCTAACTCAACATTTCTAAGAATGACTTTCTTAGTATGTTGGTTAGAGGGTAAGTTTTCTACATGAATGGCTTCAAGTGTTATGACAATAGGTAAGGTCTGAGTGGTTTCTGTTTCATTGAATATTTGATTAATGGATGGTGAAGTTATTTGAACATGTTCAATCTAAGTTATATCATCAGTAATGATGCTAGAAGCAGTTTCAGATAAGTGTGTTTGGGCTTGGCTTTCTGTGGAGGTAGATGTAGGTTTTGATGAGGAAGGAGGTGCTACTACAGTGATGTTGATAGAAAGTTCGTATTCTTGTGAGTGTGATGTTGATGAAAAGTGTTTAGGGTAAATCTCACCATCTAGATGTTTTTGTATATCATTTATGATGGATGTGTCTTCTGGTTCTTGGAGGTCATATAATTCTCTAGGTTCAAAGGATTTTAGGAATGTAGGGTCATAATAAGAGAAACTGGAAGCCTCTTCACAGTCATTTGATTCATATGACTTATCAGATTTACCAGAATCATCCTCTGGTGAATCTTCAAATACCTTAATTGTCTCATTGGGTTGGACAATTGATAGGAGGAAGATAACATCATATGTGAAGTAATTAGGGGAAGAAGTAGGTGGGGTGGTTTGATAGTTAGGTTGTTCAGAGGAATGAGATGAATATTGTATAGGGAAAGCAATATTATCTATATTAGAGGCATGAATCATACATGGATTAGGCTCATGTCCTGCATCCTCTAAGTTCCCTTCTCATGCAGTTATGTCACCACATCCTCTACTGTCCTAGTCTGTGCTTCCATAACTTTCATAAATGTTTCTGAGATACCTTCTGGCACATCCTTCTTAGCTTCCATATGTTCTTTTTCAAGAACCTTCTCAGTTACATCAGCTTGTTGCATTACCTTCTTGGGTGTGATCTTGTACCTTTTGGCTATAGGTTTGTCATCCTCTGCATCATCAGAGTCAAACTCGGAACCCTCAATACTCTAAACTTCTTGCGAGGTTCTGGAGCCTTCCTCTTTCGACTTGAGGCTTCAGAAGCTTTACCTTTTCCTTGAGGTGCAGGTGAAGGTACTCCACTACTTGTCTTAGTTTCCTTGATTACCACTCCCTGAGTGATTGTTTTTTACTATTTCTCAACAACAATTGTCTTCTTAGGCTTCTTCTCAGCCTTGTTCCTTTCCTTTCCCTTGACTTATGCAAGTCCACATGAGCATCTGACATATTATCATATGTTATGAGAATGTTTGCTTCTTCCTTGCCCATTATGAAGAATTCTTAAAGCACTTTTAGGTTGCCATGCTTGGTGAAATAGGGGAAGTTTTCTATGTAGTTCCTCTTCTCTTTTCTGATTATAAAATCTGTCTCCAATTTGAGAAGTTGATTCTTTTGCAGAATCCCCACACTTACCAGTAATTCAGAAGACATTACTCTCCCATATTCTTCACTCAACTCAGAAGTGGCATCAAGCTTCTCAAGAGCATCAACCAACTTACTTTGATGAAAGATCTCATACAAGAGTCTGGCATAGAGAACATTCTTTTCCTGCTTGTGCTGGTCTTCACAATAGCTTCATACAGATGGTTGAATATGTATGCAGCCAAGTTCACTTCCTGGCTTGAATCATAAACGAATGACATGTTTATAATCCCATGAAATCTGATCAGAGCTTCCTTGTCGTGGGATTAAATAACGTATGATCATTTTGAAGATTATTTTGTAGTTATGGTGCATCTGTTTTCCCTTATCAAAATCCTTAGGCACCTGAAATAGATTATGTGTGATAAATTTTGTGTACTTGTTTGTGTGAAACTTGGTTCCAACCTCAAACATCCCTGAATCAAAAACACCAATCACCTTTGAAATGGTGCATTGTGTGACTTTGATGTTTATACCTATTACAGAAGACCTGATTTCTGTTTCATTAAAATCATCCAGACCTAATTCCACTATTGATTTTCCCTTGTTCTTCTCAGTTTCGTGACATACGAGTGAGACATGTGTCAATAAAGCAGTTAAAAACCCTTCCAATTAAGTGTTATCAGAGTCTATATCACCCACGTTCCGATTCACTCAGAGACTTAAGTCACTCAGAAGCTAATACTTATCATAGGTACTCACTCAGAGGCTTTGACTGGAGTTGCTTATGAGTATTTTCATACTTTGGGTTACCATTCACAGGCAAGCATCATTTCTGAATAAAGTGCATGTTCAAATTATTTTTGATGAACTAAAATCTTTCTTTTGTTAAGGTTTTTGTATAGATATCAGACTATTGATGTCCAGTATCAATGAACTGTATATCTAAAACACCTTTCTGAACATAATCTCTTATTAAATGATGTTTTGTCTCAATGTGATTAGCCTTTTAATGTAGAATTGGATTTTTAGACAAACATATAACAATAGTGTTATCACAGTAAACTGGGATACTTCCTTCACTGTAACTATCTTTTAACCGATGTTTCATCCAGAGCAATTGTGTGCAACAAATAACAACTAAGTTGTATTTTTCTTCTAGTGTAGACAATGCAATAATGGATTGGCTTTTACTAGCACAGAATATCAGATTCTCACTAAGGAATTGCCAATTTTCACTGGTGGATTTTCTTTCAATTCTATCCCCAACATAGTCAGCATAACAGAATCCAAATAGTTTATAATCATGTTATTTCTTATAGAGCAATCCAAGATTAGTTGTTCCTTTCAAATACCGGAAGATTCTCTTAACAATAATTAAATGAAATTCTCTAGGATTTGACTGGAATCTTGCACACAGATAGACACTGAATAAGATATATATCATGTCTTGAAGATGTCATATAAAGCAAGGAACTTATCATACCTCTGTACAACTTATGATACACTTTGCTGACAATATCTTCTTTGCTTAAGATGCAGGTAGGATGCATCGGTGTTATCATTAGTTTACAAACCTCCAATTTGAACTTTTCTAGAAGCTCCTTTGTATATTTGGATTGATCAACATAGACTCCATCTTTGCATTGATTGATTTGAATTCCAAGGAAGAACTTCAATCTTTCATCATACTCGTTTCAAATTTTACCTGCATTATCTCAGAAAATTCTTTGCAAAGAGTAGCATTAGTAGAACCAAAAATGATATCATCAACATATATTTGTACAACTAAGATGTCTTTCTTCGGAGTCTTTTTGAAGAGTGGAGTATCAACTTGACCTTTTTGAAAATCCTTTTCTAACAAGTTATCCAATCTTTCATATCAGGCTATGGGAGCTTGTTTCAAACCATAGAGTGATTTCTTAAGTTTGTAAAACCCTAAAACCCCACATACAATATTTAATAATAAAATCAACAAATAATCACAAAGGTTCAAGGTGCTATTTCACCATTAATCCAACAAACAATCATAACAGTCACAACGAAATCTAAACATAAAACAGCATAAAGACATGATGGTCAAAATCTTATATACATCTTCATAAGAACTCAAAGGTTCCTCAAAACATAAATTCAATAGATAAAAATAAATAAGACTCCCGAAACGTAATCAGAGCGCTACTAAGACTCCAAAAACATAAGCAAAAAAGAAGGATAAACATCACACCGTCCTTAAACATTTCGTCTCATTAGGATTCAAATGTAAATACACATATTAACATTTCGTCTCATTAAATCAAAAAAAAAATTACAACAACCCCAATTTTTCTCAAAGAAAAAAAAAATTACAACAACCCCAATTAAAATTTATTTTATCAACCGGATAAAACTAACTCCTGCATATTGTACCCGAAACAATAAATAATAACTTCTGCAAATGTGCCAAGTGGGTATGATGTAATTTATGTTTGACTGGGATGATGTCCACTATTGAGCCATAATGGAGGTCAGCAAGTGGTGTGAGAGTGAGGTACATGGACAATAATATCATATACATGAATGTGAATTGCTAAAATAATACATGAAATCACTCGTCAATTTCTTTTTTTCACTTCTTTTATGGTGTAACGTTGTTTGAATTTTTATGTTGGCCCAGTGTTCATTTGATTCATATCAAAATATCAATTTTATTAAATTACATGATCAATGAATAATTTTGAGCGTCAATTGCAAATCTTGTAACATGGGTTCTCCAACCAATTTGATTTTTATAATATTATTTATAAGTATTTTGCCGTTGTATGGTGCTACTTAGGATGTTGTTAGTTTGTTCATTCATTCATCATATTTTTTGTTTTTACCTATACTAAATTTGTGGTTGTATTTGATATACTTCATCATTTTGAACAAATGAATATATTTTTTTATAAACAAAAATATGTACCCCAGTACTCTGGAGTTTGGATGGGTACATATTTATGATTCAATCATTTTAGGTCATGTTTTTTTTTATTTTTAAATTATTAAAATATAATAAAAATATTTTGAAGGCAAAATTACTCGTCATCATTTAACTTAATTTCAAGTAACAATTTTGTTATTTTTTTTTCAATATCATTTTCGTCCTTATGATTAATTTTCATATGAATTTTCAAGATTAAAGTTTATGATTTTACTTTGATACGAGCTTTTAGTGTTCAAATCTATGGTCCTTTAATCATATTTCATATTAATTTTATATTACATGCATAAAAACTCATATGCAAACATGCCAAAATGACGTGAAAATAAAGATAAATGACAAAATCGTTACTTGAAATTAAGTTAAAAGACAATAAGTGTAATTTTGCATATTTTATTTAGTTTTGCCTACGAAGTAATGATATTCAAAAAAATTTCAAAGTTACTTGTACCTTGTTCCTATGAACTTAGCTCGGTTGGTAGGGATATTGCATATTATATGCAGGGGCTGGGGTTCGAACACCGGACATTCTCGACGAATTAATCCTTACAATTGTACATAAAGGATACTCGGTTTACTTATAAAATAAAACAAAAGATTCATTTTTAAAATATAAATATATAGGAACACTAATATATAGGATACTTGTTTGAACAGTTTAAAGTAGAATAATGAATGGGTTATTCACCCAGGTTGAAAGTGTATAAATATCATCCATTTCTTAGATAAAAACTCACAAATCCTACCAAATAAGCCTCTTGTTCTATTATACTTTGAGTGATTAACTATACTCTCATTGTTTTCAAATTTCCAAAATGCTTCATAGAATGAAGCATTTACCAAAGCAGTGTCTTCTTGTGTTCTTTTGTGTGTTTGTAATGGTCACATCACCTCATGCTAATGCAAAAAACCAAGGCAACGAGGCAGATGCTCTATTGAAGTGGAAAGCAAGCTTTGACAACCAAAGCAAGACATTACTCTCTTCATGGATTGGTAATAATCCTTGTAGTAGTTGGGAAGGAATCACATGTGATAATAACTCAAAATCTATCTACAAGATAGATCTTGCTGATATTGGACTAAAAGGTACACTTCAAAGTCTCAATTTCTCCTCACTTCCAAAAATTCAAGAATTAGTTTTAAGAAACAACTCCTTCTATGGAGTTATTCCATATTTTGGTGTGAAGTCCAATCTAGATACTATTGAGTTGTCATATAATCAACTCTCTGGTCATATTCCCAATACCATTGGTTTTCTGTCCAAACTCTCTTTTCTTAGTGTTGGTGTTAATAATCTCTTTGGTACCATTCCTAATACCATTGGTAATCTATCCAAACTCTCATATCTTGATCTTAGTTATAATCATCTCTCTGGGATTGTTCCATCTGAGATAACCCAATTGGTTGCAATTAATAAGTTGTATATAGGTGACAATGGTTTTAGTGGTCCCTTCCCTCAAGAAGTAGGCAGACTGAGGAATCTAACAGAACTTGATTTTAGCACTTGCAATTTCACAGGAACTATACCAAAATCAATACTAATGTTGGCCAATATATCAACTCTCAATTTCTATAACAACCGAATTTCTGGCCACATTCCTCATGAAATTTGGAAGTTGGTCAATCTCAAGAAACTATATATTAGAAATAATAATCTTTCTGGCCTCATTCCTAGAGAAATTGGATTTCTAAAACAACTTGCTGAACTTGATATCGGTATGAACTCTATCTATGGCACAATCCCTTCTACTATTGGAAATTTGACAAAACTTAAAGTATTATATCTTTACTCAAATGCCCTCACTGGAAATATTCCGATAGAAATGAATAACCTTGCCAATTTTGAAAGTCTGCAATTAGCAAATAATAATTTCACAGGTCATTTACCTCACAACATATGTGCTGGTGGAAAGTTAACTTGGTTGTCCGCCAGCAATAACCAATTCACAGGCCCAATTCCAAAGAGTTTGAAGAACTGCTCTAGCCTTTATAGAGTAAGGCTTCAACAAAATCAACTAACTGACAATATAGCTGATGCCTTTGGCGTGTATCCAAATTTGGACTACATGGAATTGAGTGA
>Ga0228710_1011210_pt1 | contig 11666 bp, 8 predicted proteins | sample MedpolnodulmetaG_FD_177995 | JGI IMG/M metagenome (GOLD analysis project Ga0228710, IMG submission 177995) | Root nodule microbial communities from Medicago polymorpha collected in Santa Monica, California, United States - pink nodules | ecosystem: Host-associated > Plants > Roots > Nodule... | reverse complement strand
TTGAGTAAGTGTGTAGGTAGGTATTTTAAGGAGCACGTTCTAACTTTAGTGGTAAATTGACCCTTAAAAGTTTTCAGAGTAAAAGTAGTATAAGTTAGTGTGGGGAATAAAAAGGTCAAATAAGACATCTAATATAAAAGAAATCAAATGAATAAAGCAAATAATTGCTCAAAACATCAAAACATAAATGGTCACCTTATAACCAACCCGTAGAACAGAGGCAATGGTTTATCGAGGGTAACCTCTTTATTAGCGTCTGCCCCCATCCCCGAATAAATAAATGTCAAATGACCAAAGAATTCCCACCTTCTTATATGAAATGAAGAAATAACTTTTCTCGATTGGTTTAGCGTTAAGGTTAGAACCTGTCTCCTCATAATATCTCTTACACAGGAGCAAGAAAAGGGCTAGACTACACACACACACACTCACTTGAGACTCATTGTTGGGTTGAATAGGTTCATGAGAAATGCTTGAAGTTGTGATTAGTGTACCACTAGAACAAAGCCTTGGAGGAGATATGAGTTTTAATAATGATTGTCATATGTTAGTTTTGTTTATGCTGCTAATGTTTATGCCTTTTGCTTGAGGACAAACAAATATTCAAGTGTGGGGGAGTTTGATGAGTCAATAATTAGTGTTTTTAGTATATCATTTGAGTCTATTTTATTTAGATTTCATATGTTTTTATTTCCTTTTTAGAACTATTTTACTTCAATTGCAAGTTATTATATTTCAGGAACAAATATTTGAAAGATTTCATCTTGGAGCAAAAGAAAGGTGATTTGGAGCTGATTCGGGTTGAAAATACGAAGATTTGGTACAAAAACATGAAGACCACCAACCAGAGAGGTTGGCACGGCCCGTGCCTCCAGTGGCACGACCGTGCCATCATTCGAAACAACCTTTTCCTGCGTTTTGCTTCTTGGACAAGCTACGTCTTATTTATTTCTAACCTAAAGCCCATGGTTTCTTGTGGAATATTCTATTGGTGTATTTCTTGGGGCTTAAGTTGTTGTAAACTATAAATAGAGTAGCTAGTAAACATATTGAATCATCTTTTGTTCTCTGAAATTAATAGTGACAATTGTTTCTTTGAATAAAAGTTATTCTTTTTATTATTTTATTTTATGTTCTTCTTCTTCTCTTCTATGTCTCCAATGAACATGATTGAGTAGACTCTTGTTGTCTTGGGATTGTTGGATGAGTCTAATGACTTAATCCCTATCAAACTAAGCCTCGAACCCTAATTTTATGTAAATCTATTTTATAACTAAACTCACCGTTTTTTATAATGAATTAACAACTATCAAATTCATAAAGCGACAGCGGAGGGTTAGTACTTGTTAATTCATAATCACAAATATCAAAGCGAAGCATCGAAAGAAGAAGTTTTGATATTAGAACAAGTGAATTTTGACAAGGATTGCAAGACATGAGAATAGTCTCGCAAACCTTGAGACAATAAAGTTTTGTTCTTCAAGAATTCCAATAGCAATCAACCATGAGAATAGGCATGGTTGCTAGAGGAACACACTCACTGAAACCGAAAGGATATGTGATAGGCTAAAGAGAAACTTGTATTTAGAAAATAGGTCCAACATAAAGTTCTAGGTTTAGGGTTTGGTTTGTGAAGGATTTGTCACCATGACGAACCAATGATCCCAAGGCGCTTTTTATTATTATTTTCAAAACCGTTAAAAATCCCAACTTTACAAATCAACCCTCTTCTAATCATTCATAGAAGTTAATTTTATTCAACAACTCATGTCGAAACGATACTCTTTTATTACTACATCGGTAAACCATGTACTTGCGGATTTACTACATCATGCACTTTCAACTGCCTCGACGCATAAGCCACAACCTGACGGTTCTGCATTAACACACCACCAAGACCCATCTTAGAAGCATCACAATAAACAACGAACGATTCCTTCGGATTTGACAAAACCAACACTGGAGCTGAAGTTAACCTCTTCTTCAACTCTTGGAAACTCTCCTCACACTTAGCATCCCAAACATATGCTTGTCCTTTCCGAGTCAACTGCGTCAGTGGCAACGCCAACTTAGAGAATCCTTCAATAAACCTCCGATAATAACCTCCTAACCCAAGAAAGCTTATGATCTCAAAAATAGACTTCAGAGACTCCCACTGCAACACTGCACCAACCTTTGATGGATCCACCGCAATGCCACCCTTCGAAACAACATTACCAAGAAAACTTACCTCCCGCAGCCAAAATTCACACTTATACAACTTAGAAAACAACTTCTTCTCCTTCAAGACACGCAATACAACCCTCAGATGCTCGGCATGCTCCTCTTCTGACTTCGAATACACCAAAATATCGTCTATAAACACTACCACAAAACGGTCCACTAAAGGATGAAATATTCCATTCATATATTCCATGAAGACACCAGGCGCATTAGTCACTCCAAATGGCATCAAAGAATATTCATTGTGTCCATACCTCGTTCGAAACGCGGTTTTGGATACATCTTCCGCCTTCACTCGTATTTGGTGATATCCCGATCTTAAATCAATCTTACTAAACACTACCAACTTATCCATCGAATCATCAATCATCGGGAGCGGATACCGATTCTTAATCGTTACCTTGTTCAACTGCCGATAATCCACGCACAACCTCATGCTGCTATCCTTCTTCTTAACTAACAACACTAGAGCACCCCACGGAGAAACACTCGGCCTAATGAACTACTTCGCGAGTAACTCTTCCAGCTGCTTCTTAAACTCACCTAACTCTGATGCAGGCATCCGATACGGAGAAATCGAAATAGGACTCGTTCCTGGCATCAAATCAATTGCAAACTCCACCTCTCTCTCCGGTGGTAAGTTGGTAATGTCATTCGAAAAAACTTCTAGAAACTCTTGCACTACCGGCAAATCGCCAACTCCCTTCTCACTACTTTACTTCAACGAAGCAAACATCATAAACACACTACCTTCGCTGTCCAAAGACTTCTTCACCTGCTCCGCGGTCAAGAACTCCTCACCCACCTCATCTACCTTCTTAGAAAAAGTTATACTCTTGGTTAAACAATTAATGTTAACACCAAACGACAACATCCAATCCATGCCAAAAAGCACGTCCATATGTTTCAACGGAAGACACACAAGGTCCAACTCAAAATCAACATTACCAAAGTTAACGGGACACTTAGAACACACCAAGGAAGTAGTCACTAAGCCATTGGCCAGGGTATCGATGACCATTCCACGCGACAACGTAGTTACAACCAAATTTAAACGTTGAACACAACTAACCGATATGAAAGAATGAGTAGCACCAGTATCAATAATTGCAATCAAAGGAGTACTATTGATAAAAACATATACCTCAGATGAGATTATCCGGCTGCTCCACTTCCTCCGCATTCAAAGCGAACACCTTACCCCCCGCCTTCTTCGGTTTGGTACACTTAGTACTGAAATGACCTACTTCACCACAATTGAAAAAAGTAACATCCTTATTGCACTCAAATGACTTGTGACCTTTCTGCCCACACTTGTAGAAACTCTCTCCCTTCTTACAATCATTAGCAAAATGACCCAAAGTCCCGCACTTGTAGCATCTCACCTCAACAACATTCGGCTTAGAGCCCCCACCAACCTCTCTCTTCTTCCCTTTATCTTTGTTGTATGGCATCCCAAATCCATGGCCATTTCCTTTCTTATCATGCATCTCCTTGTAATGGTTTGCCCTAGCCTTCCCAGCATCATCAAACATGCGACAGTTGTGCACTAAAGTATCGAAATCCCTGATCTCCTGAACACACATAAACTGGTAAATCTCTGGCCTCATGCCACTCTCAAACTTCACACATTTTCGAAACCATCGCATCCCAAAATGGATGTAAGTAAAACAACTTGAAAGCTCCTCGAACTTAGCTGCATACTCTGCCACTGACAAGTTCTCCTGCTTCAGATTCAAGAACTCCACTTCCGTCTTGGTCCTTAAATCCTCTTGAAAGTACTTCCTTAGAAACTCACTCTTGAACCTAGCCCAATTCACAACCTCTCCACCAACCTCAAGTATCCCACTAGCATTCGTTCACCAGTACTCAGCTTCCTCAGCAAGCATGTGGGTAGCCAACCTGGCCTTTTGATCATCACTAGTCACCATAGCACGGAAGATCCTCTCCATGCCCTACGTCTAGGTTTGAGCTCCTTCTGGATCAAACATAACCTTGAACGTTGGCGGATTGTTTCTCAAGAAACGATCGAGCCTCCGCTCCTCATCTTCTCCATGATCCCGATGACCAACCGCCACTTGCTCGTTGGCTTGAGCCAACACCCGTGCCATTGCATCTAAAGCCTCTGCAATCGCCGCATCATCTCTACCACCAGTTATCTCACTTCTACACAAAACCAAACCAACAAATAAGAATAACAACACAACAAGCGACTATCAAAGGTAACTCAATACCGTTCGTATACAAACAAGAAATTTCACCAGATTCTCGTCCGAACTAGACCGACATGGCTTTGATACTAACTTGTAACGCCCTACTTCTATTAAAGTTATAAAACGCGCAAATAATACAAATATTCAAGAAATAGACGTCACGTCTTCAATAAATCTCAAGTAGCATGCATAACATTTCTCAAACGTCGCAGCAGATAAATAGCATACAACTCTAAACAGCCATGTCATAAGCATCACATATACATAGTCATATAAGTCACCAATCTCAACATATGAGTAAAAAATCTCAATAACATAATGATAGTCAACATCAACAAAAGATAAGATAGACCGACATCCTAAATCAAAGCCCTAGATTAAGACTCCAAATGCGGTAAACGAGGTAGCTCTAAAGCTAGCCTCCAACAACTCACCAAGCAACAACAATCTAATCATGCACGCCGTCTACACCATATTTAAATATAGTGAGGCGGTGACCAAACAACCACTGGGGGGTTAGTTCACATTAACAAACATAAGCATAATCATATGAAGTTTAAAACATCCAAGTTAAATTCAAAATGATTAAGCATTCTTAAGATCAATAACTATTATTTATCACTAGTAAATTCACCTTGTCACAAGTTCGACAATAATCGACAAGTATTTCGTTCATCAAGTATTATAATCATCAAAGCAAATAATCACCAAGCACGTACCAATACATTTTCATCTACACATAGCAAGTATGACTCATGTCAAATCATGCAATGCGCCTAGACTCGACACCTAAATGCATGTGGTACCATTCACCAACAAGGTCGTCACCTCATGATGCAAACATAACATCATAATCACCTTCATTTTGAATACGAAGTATTCGATCACCTTCATTGGATATAAATATCCTACGACTTATGATGCATGAACATATGACATATTATGCACATGTTCAACAACAAATTCACCATCATTATCACCATCATTTTTTATATACGCATTCACCATCATTGAACATATATGTATTCATGTTCAACACCTATTAATCATTCACACATCATCATAATATCATATCAAACTATTCTCAAAAGATTTTCAAGGTATTCGGTCTTAAAAATCAATTTCGACAAGGTTCGTCTATCGTTTCGGAACTTTAAACAATTGTAGCAATTCAACCAAAACTAAATAAACATGGTCAATTGCCTCAACTATGTATACACATAGATCACATATGAGTGCAGTTTTGTATACATGTGTGTTTCACCGGCCAAACGCGACAAAATCACAAGGTTCACAAAGTTTGTCTCACTTTATTACTTTTTAAAAAGAATTCCATTTTCAAAGCAAAATAAGTTAAAACTTATGGAAACCATTCACAACCATTTTTAGAAATCATATATTCCGTAAACAACCTTAACCCTACCCCTTTCCCTTGAGAAAAATGAGTTTCGGAATAATCGACGTTCTTGGGTATTTCCAAAAAGTTTGGTTGAATTTCATAAAATCAAGTTCAATCCAATTCATAGGATGTTCCAGTAGATTAAAGAGTAAAACAGCAACTAAACACATTAAAATAACAATTTTAGAAAACTCGGATCAGTCCCCAACTACCTTGATCAACACAGAACAGGGTGTCTGTCCTGGGATTCTCGCCTGGCAAGCTACAGATCGCCCGAGCGAGTTGCACCAGACAGAACAACCCAGTTTTGGGTTTTTCTGCGGGAAACCCATACCTTTTCATTCCAAAGTCCCAATTTTGATCCAACACCCAAATTCATCCCCAAAGTTTGTCTATACGTTTATGCACATAAAAAGGTAATCAAAACCATATCAAACTTGGAATCAAACACCATTTCAACACAATTCATCAATATATCCATTTTTCATAAAACTCTCAACAACAACTCAATTCACACTACAACTTCACAATTATGAATACCCCTGGCATAAATCAACAACAACAATATCTCACAACAACAACAACATCATTTAATCATGAATTCATCAACAATTACAACCACAACAACACTTTACACCAATTTGAGCAACAATCAACAAAGTTTCATATAACCATAATTCAAACATGCCAATTCAACAACAACATATTTAGCATCAATTTCACATACATAAACTTAGTATCAAAGTGGATACACGAAATTCATCCTTTAAAATTCATAAAATCACAATTTCACAAATTAAGCACTTATTGAATTAAGTTGAAAAGTGATTAAAACTTAAGTTGTGAATATACACTATCCCCCTTACCTCAATTGAGCACAATCCTATCTTGAAGCTTCACTTTAGCTCCTCAATTTCTACCCTCTTCAAGCTCTCCAAGCTCTTCTTCTCCCAAAACCCTTTTTCTTCTTCTCTAGTTCTTTCTCTCTCTACCTCTCTCAAAATTCTGAAAATGAGTGGGTAAGACCTAATTCTCTTAATGACTTGAGTTTATATAGGCTCTACACAATTGGGCTAAACCCTTAAATGTCTTAATGGGTGTCATACCCCAAATTTTGACCATTTAAAATTTTTATTCGTATTTTTAAACAGTTAAAGCTTTTCTATCCGTCTTTTAAAACGCCGTAAAATTTTCTTTGCATGGATATGGATATGGATATGTCTTAATGGGTGTCATATCCATTTTCTTTGCATGGATATAGATATACTACAACATAAAGGCAGTGCCTCACATGGAGGTCAGAGTTCCGTCAATGGAAGTTCCAATGAAAGCTAAGCTTGATTGAATTTAAAAGCATTATTGTTGAATGTCATGGACGGTTGTATCAAAAGGATGGAGCAAACTTTCAACAAAAAGGCTCGTCCCTGTGAATGTCAAGAAAGTGGCCTTGTGCTCAAAGTTATATTATCTGATCTAACCAGATTCCAGGGGCAATGAATGCCTAATTACGAAGGATGGTGACAAATTTGTATGTCATGTGAATACCGATGCAGTTAAGAAATACTTTGTTAAAATTAAAGAGCTCGATAAGTCGCAAACGTGAAAAAGCGACTTAGGCAAAAAAGAGCGTCTCGATGGACTAAAAACCTGAAAGGGCGGTCCATGCAAAAGTTAGAGACAAAAAAAAAACAAAAAAACAAAAAAAAAATGATTATCCTGGTAGGTTGAAACCCACAAGGGCGATCTATGCAAAAGTTAAGAATTATGACAAAGTAACTGCATCTGGTTGGACATGACTCACTTGGAGCATTTCAGCCGTCAAAAGATTTTCGACTTATGGCAAGGTAATTGCATCAAATCAGATAGGATTCATCTGGGGCATCTTAACTGTCAAAGGATCTCCGATATGAAGCATCTGCAAATCAAAGACTCAGAACAGTGGAATTCAAAGTTGTTAGCGGGAATAGCGGTTATTGTGTTCAATGTACCTTTCCCATATAATTACCATTTTCCAAACTTTTTAAAATCTATGGAGCCACGCCTTTGACAGGCCACCACTCCATTTACATTAATTTGAGCCTGTGCCCATTTACTTGATATTCTCATTTATTCTGTTTGCAAAGCATAAACAACAGGTACATTTTCTTTGAACTCATGAGTAGAAGAAACATACATCAAAAGTTAGGGATTCAAAAAATTTTAAAAAAAGGGGAAAAATGAAAAAGATAGAGGCATCACAGTTCAAGTGGGTCAAATGGAAGAATACACCTTATGCGGTTTAGAAACGGCGACTTCTGCCACATTTATGATTGTTGGGTATATCCTAGGAAATGGCGACTTCTGCCAAATTTATGATTGTTGGGTATATCCCAGGAAATGGCGACTTCTGCCAGATTTATGATTGTTAAGTATATCCCAGGAAATGGCGACTTCTGCTAGACTCATGATTGGTGGGCTTTATCCCCAAAGAATGATTACTTCACCATCAACGCAAACATCATATTGGGCTTACCCCCATCAGTATTCGATTATTGGGCTCCTATCCCTCCAAATGGTTTAATTGATGGCCTTTTTTCCTTTCAAGTGGTTTAATTGATGTATCTTGATCCTTTCAAGTGGTTTGATGAATGGCGACTTCTGCCGGTGGTTTGATTAATGGTGACTTCTTCCTATGGTTTGATTGATGGCGACGTCTGCTAGTGGTTTGATTGATGTGTTTTATCCCGAGAAATGGCGACTGCTGCCTATGGTTTGATTAATGGCGACTTTATTATGTGGTTTGAAAAATGGTGACTTGTGCCTGTGGTTTGATTGATGGCGACATCTGCAAGTGGTTTGATTGATGGGTTTTATCCCGAGAAATGGCGACTGCTACCTATGGTTTGATTAATGGCGACTTTAGTCTGTGGTTTGAAAAATGGTGACTTCTGCCAGTGGTTTGAGTATTGGTGATTTCTACTAGATTATTGATTGGTGGGCTGTGTCCCCAAGAAATGGCGATTTCTTCCAGATCGGTTGATTCATGGATTTTACCTCTCAATGGTTTGATTATTTGGGTTCTACCCCGCCAATTTAGTTTGATCAATGGACTGTTACCTCGTCGGTGGTATGATTATTGGGCTTTACCCTGTCAGCTGTTGATTATCGGGCTTTACCCCATCGGTGATTTGATTATTGGGCTTTACCCCGTCAACGGTTAATTATCGGGCTTTACCCCATCAATGGTTTGTTTGAAGGGCTTTACCCCATTAGTGGTTTGATTCTTGGGCTTTACCTCATCGGTGGTTTGTTTGAAGGGCTTTACCCCATCAGTGGTTCGCTTGAAAGGCTTTACCCCCAACAGTGTTTTGACTCATCTCCAGTGATATTATCCCCATTAAAGATTACTGAGTGTTTGTACTGTGATGTCGGGCCACTTCCTTTTGAACCTGCCCAATCTTGTCTCAACAGTCTTACCATTATACTGTCATATGAGTCTCATACATATTCATTCATTCATGCATATATAGCACGCATACAAATATCATTTTATACATAGTTGCATTATCATCCAGGGTCTTATTTCAATCGTATCTTATAAAAGTATTGTCCCCAATGTGTCTGATTCAAAGTTTATCACCAATTAAGTTTATTTCAAGTGGCAGATCCTACCAAACAATCATTTTACCAATACCTTTCAGTTTCCTCGATGTTTTGTTTAAAATTACCTTTATACCGGTAGCAGTTGTTTTTGTACCTTTGTGTGTAACTTATTTAAGCTGCCTATATAACGGTAACGGACAGTCTTAATCTTCTGTATGCTCGTTTTCACCAAGATAACGGTAGCAAACAGTTTTCTTTCCTGCACATTCATTTTTGATTAAACCTACCAGTGTTCGGATTTGGTCTGCCTTCATTAAAGCTACCGTTGTCCCGGTACAAATTTTCTATTTTGATTTGATATGTTTTATTCTAATATGGTTTGTCTACGATGTTTTATTCTGATATGGTTTGTCTTTTAAGCTGTCGTTGTCCCGGTAGTAGACAATGTTTTATTCTGATATGGTTTGCCTTTATTAAAGCTGCCATTGTCCCGGTAGTATGCAATTTTTATTCTGATATGGCGTGTCTTTATTTTCGATATGGTTTGCCTTCATTAAAGCTGTCGTTGTCCTGATAGTAGGCAATTTTTATTTTGATGTGGTTTGTCTTTATTTTTGATATAGTCTGCCTTCATTAAAGCTACCGTTGACCTGGTAGATGCAATTCTTTATTCTGATGTGGTTTACCTTTATTTTCGATATGGTTTGTCTTCATTAAGTTGTCATTGTCCCGATACTAGGCAATTTGATGTTCTTATATGGTCTGCCTTCATTAAAGCTACCGTTGTCCCGGTAGTAGGCAATTCTTTATTGTGATGTGGTTTATCTTTATTTTCGATATGGTTTGTCTTCATTAAGCTGCCGTAGTCCCGATAGTAGGCAATTTGATGTTCTGCCTTCATTAAAGCTACCGTTGTCCTAGTAGTACGCCATTCTTTATTCTGATGTGGTTTATCTTTATTTTCGATATTGTTTGTCTTCTTCATTAAGTTGTCATTGTCCCGGTGGTAGACAATTGTTATTCTGATATGGTTTGTCTTTATTTTCGATATGGTTTGCCTTCATTAAAGTTGTCGTTGTCCCGGTAGTAGGCAATTTAAGTCTCTTTGACCTGTTGATTTAAAAATTTCATCTTTTTTTTAAATCTCCGTGACGGAGAAACTTAAATAGGGCATCTGTCATACTCCAAATTTTGACCATTTAAAATTTTTATTCGTATTTTTAAACAGTTAAAGCTATTCTATCCGTCTTTTAAAACGTCGTAAAATTTTGTCGTCTCAGACGAAATTTCGACAGAGAGGTAATACCTTATTTTTTTGGTTCCGAAGGGACAATTTTAAGTTTTTTAGTTATTATCTTATTTGGTCGTTATTTTTATTATTTAGTTTCTTATTTATTTTATTATTTAATTTTAGTGTTTAAGTTATTTATTTTAATTCTCATTTTTTAGTTATTTGGTTCTTTTAGTCATTTTGTCCTCAAGGTTCTTGCTGCCCAAGTCAGAGGCACTTTGGTCCAGTGAAATTTCATTTAACCGGTCCCTATATAAGTTGTCCAATCATTAATGCAAGGGAGGCTGCACATACATTTTAGGCACAGAAACCCTAACAAACACCAATCAGCAGCAGCTTCCATCAAAAATTCCAACTTCCTTGAACCTCATTTATTTCAGCAACCTTCATACATTTTTCTAGTAAAAACAACAACACCAATACAATCTCCATTTTTCTTTAAGCCAAATTTCCATCAAATCACAAACACAACACTACAAACTCATCATGATTCTTTAGATCTGACAATAACACAATAAACCACAATCATCACAAATTTAAACCTACAACAACATGAACCATTAACCCATATCATCACACCGTCGGTTCACACTATACCAACAACATACTAATCGAATACCAACTCGAATTCACACAACAACAACATCAAATCGGGCTTCAACAACTACGAGATCCAACACAGTAGCTAAGTCGAATTCAGCTAAAAATCATATAGTAAATCGAAGTACAAATCCTTGTCCGGATCCAGAAGCAAACAAATCGGCCAAAGTCTACTCATCAGGCCTCGATCTGAACTGATCCAGTAGAAGAAGAAGAGGTATTAGTTTCCTCTTTTTTCGTTTTTCGTTTTTATGATCTGAAGCTGCTTTGAATCTTTTTAAGAGATGATTTGAAAAAAACGGAATAAGGTAAGAAATGTTCTTTGTTTGATTCTCTCTGAAGTGTTTTTTTTTAAAAA
>Ga0228710_1011209_pt1 | contig 11666 bp, 8 predicted proteins | sample MedpolnodulmetaG_FD_177995 | JGI IMG/M metagenome (GOLD analysis project Ga0228710, IMG submission 177995) | Root nodule microbial communities from Medicago polymorpha collected in Santa Monica, California, United States - pink nodules | ecosystem: Host-associated > Plants > Roots > Nodule... | reverse complement strand
AAAATCATATATAAAATAATATTTACAAGTTTGCCACCTTATTTTTATTTCATATTTGACCCCATTTATTCTTAAAATCAGGTTTTGAAATTTACTCACAAAAACAAAATTTACAATATATTTACAATACTGCCACCTTATTTATATTTCACACCTTTTTTTAATAAAATAGGTATAATACACATAATTCTTATGTCAATTTTGCACTAGTGCATGATTCCCACAATTCAAAGTATGCATTTTCAGCACCACAATCACACAAGCAGAAGCTTCTCATTCCTTCTTTGTAACAACATCAAACATACATGCAATAGCTCATAGCCTTCTTCTATACCCAACATCAATTCTTTCCAAGAACCAATATTCAGCTTCAATCCATGAAACACAAATAACAACCCTCTTGAGTGCTCAAAACCCACATGCAAAAGCTCACAGTGAGTGAATGGAGAAAGGGGCTCGACTGATAAAGGAAAAGAGGAGGACAATCTAGTGCTTGGAATGTATGCTAAAACACATGAGGATTATGAAAGGGTGATTGCATGTTGTTTATGAGTTAAATGGATTAAGACTCTTGTAAAGTTTGAGAGAAGAAGGGGAGGGGCGTGGAAGAACAAGAGAGAATGGGGAGGAGCAGAATTTCTCATTCAATAAAAATGGTGGATAAATGAAATAAAAGTAGGGAAACTTTCTTTTATACTTGAAAGCACAAAAGACCATTTTGCCCTTTTTCCTTGAAATGTTTAACTCGATACTGCATGATAATGTCCTTCGTCATTTCATCGTTCTTCTGATACATTTGACTGATAAAACTCCCGTGGTTGATAAGCGGGATATTACAACAGAGGGATGTGATGACAGTCAGTCATACACTATTTTTAGAGTCATTAAGTTTTTAGTCTATTTTTATTCATTTAGTATTTTAATTTGGAGTCATTTTAAATAAATTAGTGTTTTTATTTTATTCAGTCAAATAATGTATTATGATTTATGACCATATGTAGTGATCATGGTTGTGCTTCTATGAATGTGCCACTTGGTTTTGAGTCATGAGCTGGTGTGAATAATAAAAAAGGATATGCAACCACAAGGAAGGGTGCTGGAGGTAGAATTGGGCTTTGGCATAACATGTGTGATGACCGAAAAAAAGAAAGAAAATTATTGTTGACACACATAAGAAGGCTGAAACACACATATAAAAGACGTAAATACCCCTCGGTAATTAACAGCCGTCGAATTTAGTATTCTTTGGCAGTTAACTGCCGCTGGTTCCCTTTTTCCTCGGCAGTTAATTGCCGATGCGTCATGAAGTTGTAAATTGGCAAACCTGTTGATCCAGAACCTGTTACATGTGTTTTTACACATTGCAAACACATTGTTCCAATGCCAAATAATAAAATTAATAAACAGAAATTACCAACACAATTTAAATTGAAAATATGATATGAAAATGAACAATTGTCAAAGAAATATGTCATCGAAATACAAGAAACCAACAAATCTCACAAAAACTAAAAACAAAACAATTCATAAACATAAACATAATGTCCTACTAGTCCTGTTGCTTCTGCTCCTGCTCGGCATGCTGCCTCCTCGGCCTCCGAGCTCGCCTCCTGGTCAATATCGGTGCGATCTGCTCCCTAACATGGCGCATGGCCGCAGACCATTGCACAGGGCTCATCACCTCCTGACCCAAATGTTCATCAGCATAGGCAACAATGCCACTAACCATCTCATAGGTATCAGGCGAGCCTCTTGCCTCGTACTGCTCTCACTGTTGTGCACTGATCTGCTCCTCATTAGCTGGCCTCGGAAGATCTCCTGGAAGTAGTGGCAAAATCAGAGGGTGAGACACCCTAGTGTACCACCATACATAGCCATCATCATCCGCTATGTCTCCTCTTCTGCTGGATCATTCCAATCGGGCTCCTTAATCGTGTGAGTGCGGAAGTCAATGAATGCATGTACAATCTTACAGTGAGCAGTGTCATGCTTCCCCCAACAGCTCTCTCCAGGCAAAGAGGCCTCGGCTAGACAGTAGTATAGGTATGTCAATGTTCAAGTTATGTAGCCTGAGAAGTCCTTTCACCATCCGCCCTCCAACCACATTTACCTCTTCCCCACTTTGGGATGTACGCATTAATCCTTTGCCGCCTCACGCTTTGTGCCATAGCACGCCTACCACCAATCATCTTACATGGATCACTCGGCTGCCCCTGGTCCTGATCAAACATATCTGCACAAAAATTTCAAAAATTAACATCATTCAACTTATACGTAAATAATCAAACACATTAAACCTAAACATAACCTAAATTAAACATAAACATTCAACCACTTTATCAAACATTCACATTCAACCGAAACATTATCAAACACATTATCATTCACATTCAAACGTAAATAATCAAACACATTATCAAACACATTCAACCTAAACATAACCTAAACTAAACATAAACATTCACATTCGGTGAAAATCAAAATCGCATTCAACCTAATTCAATATACACTTTATCAAACTACAATTAACATCATTTCCATAGCCTAAACTAACTAAATAATCAATATAATTCTCATTGGGGCATTTTGTCAAACACTTTGTGTGCAAAGTATCAAACATATATATTCAAATTATCTTCATTTGACACCATTCAAAACCACATTATCTTTAAACATCATTTAAACAGCATAGGCAACAACTACATTCATTTATCAATTCATAAACTACACATGCAATCTTCAAATTGTCAATTCATTCATAAATCCTAACTACATGCAAACTACTCAAATTTTTTTAAAAACTTAACCTAAACAAACTAACATTATGATTACAATGATTGATGCAACTTACTTGTGATAATGTGGGGTTGATTGGCTTGCAATTCGTCAAAATGCCTTTGGTGAGAATTGGAGAGAATTTGAGAGAAATTTGAAGAAAAATGAAACTGATATGTTTCTGGTGCTTCAGTTTCTGTATAAAGGACGTATCCGCAGTTAACTACCGAAGTTTTCCTCGGTAGTTAACTGCCGCTGGTTCTATTTTCCTCGGTAGTTAACTGCCGCAGGGGCATTGTCGTCTTTTACTGGTGTTTTTCATCCTTATATGATGTGTCAACAACAGTTTTCAAAAAGAAAAGAACACCACAGTCTCATGAGGATATAAAAGGAGAAGTTGCGCACAGTAACTAGGATATCACGTTTTGGCAGAAGCAAGAAAAAGCCACACATTTTGGAGGGTTTCGGGAGAAAGAAAACGGCAGACGCACACATGAGCATGGAATTGGAAAACAACATCAGCACCTATTGAGAAGAATTGAGGAGCAACGTCGGTAATGACGAAGTTCTATCGGTTTATTTTCTTTACTATGTTGTTTATTCCTATGATCATGTCTAACAAATTTCCTTTGATTAGGCCTGAGAAGAATCTGATGTACTCTATTTGAACCATGTTGCTGTGAAACTCTATTTCATATATGAATATCAATCTAGTTTTATTCAATTCAATTGTTCTTAATGCTTTTTATATATCGATCACATATAACATGAATTCGTGAGAATGAATGACTACTGACCATAGCTTTCAACTTAGACCTAATTGAGTTGTTCAAATAAACAAGGTTAGTCTCGAAATGGATAATCGTTTATTTGTGATATTAAGTTCACGTTCTTAAAACCTTCAAAGAATATCAGATCACCTAAGGAATTAGGGACTGTAATCTGAGAAGATGGTCCTAAGTCAAGGGATTGATTAGGACTATTTTAGTTAACCATCGTGAAACTAGAGGAGTATTCATAGGAAATAGGTGTAGTGTACCAAATAGGGGAACTCGGAGGATTCGAAAGACCTAGTCTCATCTATCCATATATTTTCTAAACAAACTTTATTTTCTGTTATTTACTTTTTATGCACACAAAAATACTACCTCGGGCACTAAAATAATTTACACATCTTAGATAGTAACCTTATTGCTAAATTGAGATTAACACAGTCCTCGTGGATACGAACTTATTTTTATTACTTCGATAGAATTAGTACACTTGCTAAATTTCTACCAGGATGAATTTCATCTGACATTGGGAGAAACTTACTTATCAGTTCTGATGCATCAATCTCCCTTGAAGATTTTGAAGCATCGATCTCCTCTTGCAACAAGTCGATCATTATTGTCCCCTTCTGAAACGGTTGAATCGTCGGAGATTGAGTAGATGAGTTCAGACCACCATTAGAAGCAGAATCCATATGAAGTGCAACCAACTGTGCCTCAATGCGATCCATACGTGAGACGTCGGCTGAGCGTGAACGCAAATACGCAGTGTGTCGTACTTCTTCAGCTTCCATGACCCTCTTCAATGTTGCGCTGATGCTTTGGATGGTTGCCTCTAGCTCATCCATACAAATATCATCCTCCGCCATGGTGAACGATGAAAGCACCAATGTAATGGTTCTCAAAATTAAATATGTGATAAAATGGATAGTTGCAAATTGATTATGAAATCAAAGGTATAATTGATAGATTAAAACTCAATTAAATTGTGTTCTTAGTACATAAAAGAGAATAAAAGATATAGGAGAAGACTAAGTCTAAAGACTTAAGCCATTACTCTACAAAGTCCAAAGGGAGAGAGAGGAGAGAAACCTCATCAATTTTCTTCATGCCCTTCTTGTTAATCATTGCTCCATTTTATAGAAGGTTAAGAGAATATTTTCTTATTAGAATTATCCCTTAAATCAAGTGACACATGTCCCTTTTCTCTAACCAATTGTTAATTCCACTTTGATGGCTTGGCTTTACTTATATTTGAATCATAACAAGGAGCACTTTTCAAGTTAAAGACTACTTGCACCAAATAATGCCCTGATCTCTAAATACAAAACTTGGAAATTTGTGAAAATATTCAAGCAATCAAGAATTTAAAAATTTGTGATTACGTATACCCACACTAAGATTTTAGCATCATTGATGTAATAATTTGTAATCTGTATCTATTATTATTACACAATAAAGTGTCTGCAACTGAGAAGAATGGGAACACAGTGACTGGAATTGATAAGCATAGGAACACAATAACTTGCAGTACAAGTAATTGAGCTAGTGTAGTACAATTTGATATTTGTATAGTACACTTGAGATTAGATAGTACAATTCACAAATGTATAAATACTATGATGTAATCTCATTTCAATCTAATGAATCATTTCTCATTTTCACACTTTCTTAATATGGTATCAGTTTTATTTCTCATTTTCACACTTTCTTAATAATATCTCAAGTGAAGTTTGATCTCAAACGTTAGAAGTGAAGTTTATGAAATTTGGACCCATCAAGTAGGGAGGTATCCAAGTAAGCAATATTCCTTTTGCTGACATGGTTTTGAAGTTGAAGAACGAAATAGAGTAGAATCAAGTATCACAGTTTGTATACTAGCTTTATACCATTATTAACCTTTAAGAAAGAAATTAATGCCATTATATGCTAGTGTAACTAAGAATCTATATGTTTGGATTAGCCCTTTTTGAAGTTTTGAATAAATAATGACTGCTTCCTTTTGTGGTATGCAAATGACAAAGTTATTTAGATTTGTCTTCATAATACGATACTATTATCTACAAGTGTGTTATTTATATATAGCCTTGATTTATTTATTTTTTTATAACGGAGATAATTTATTAAAGGGAAATGCTAACCGGTGCCCCCGGGGCACTGGTTAAGGATACTAAAAAGGGAAATTATATAGTAATTATTGCATTGAAAACTGTGTAATTAATCCATAAATAAGTCAACAAAGTTTCCTTTTATGGTAATAAATTCCTTTTTTTGTATGCTTAACCAGTGCCCGGGGGCACCGGTTAGCATGACCCTTTATTAAAATAAGGTGAAACCAAGTACAAGTCATACACAAAGTTAATCGTAAAAGATTACAAGACAGGAAAAAGAGTAATACTCAATGCGGTTTAGGTTCATTGAATATAAATCAAATATATTATTTGTTGAATCAAATATAAAGAACCTTAACCACATCATAGAGCCCGCTAAACAAAAATAGCTTACAATCAATCACAAAATAACTATGATTAATTGAAAAACATCTTCAACGCCAAATGGTAAACATCAAAGAGAAATTTCAGATTCAATCAAACAAATAACCCAATGTTGGAAATGAAACTAGCAAGGACGAGGTTAACATCAAGAGAAATTTTGAAAATGTTAAGCAACAAAGGTGTTCATACTTTAAATTCCAAACGTTGATGAAGGACAGGATACTTTATCAAAAACAAGATAAAAAACCAGCCTAATTTATTAAAAACAAAATACTTTAAATGCCCCAAAATAGTTTGAATTTCAGCATTCACTCGTTCAACCATTGAAGAAACCACACTTCCACGAGTTCTTTCTCCACTTGACTCAATCATGCTAATATATATCTATCTACCTGCAAATGAAAGAAAACGGAAGGAAAGCGATACATAATCAATATCAATATTAATAACAAAGTTACCATTTTCATATTATATAGTACAATCAATCCTAATCCTAGATAACTACATAAAAACCATTCAAATAATATCTATCAAGGCATATGCAAAATTTTCAAATCTCCATAAAAATACTGCAAAATCAATTTTCAATTAAATATTCAATTTTGTAACCTAACGTCCTGAAGGAGCTGCACTACACATTCATATTGTTTTAGTCATATTTTCAGTACAGTATTTTCTAGATAGATCCATCTCTAATTACACACAAAGGTTGCTTTCCTCCCGCCTAGTTAACACTTCTTGATCACCAAATTAAAATCATATTTTCAACACAAAGTCACAAACATTTTCAGTTTCAAGCATGTGTAAAGATAACTGTCACAGAAATCGGAGTTTGCTTGTCCGGATTGTAAGAATGTGGTCCATTCATTTACAAATTATCTTTGAACACAAACAATATAATCCTTCATTGGTTTTAAATAAATAAGCAAAAAGAAGCAATCATACAAGATAATCTAGCATTGATATTAATCATAAATGAGAATATGAAGATGTTACTGACTTGAGATAGATCCGTTCTTGAGATAAATCCGAATAAAGTTTTCGAGACACTTCACTCTAACCTCCATAGATTCCATATCAGATCTCATTGCCTCCACGTTCTCATTTGAAATATGTATATCATCCAGAAGCTTAACAACCGGCCTAATGTTTCTGATAAATCCCATAGCCTTATACAACCTAATGATCATAGCAGCACTGTTTATCGCCCATTCTTCCACTTCTTCTTCATCAAGATTATCCCGCTCAGCCAACAATTTCACCAAAAACTGTTTCTCTTTTTTTTCTCCTTTGTTTTCTTCTTCTTCTTCTTCGTCGTCATCATCATCTTCATCATCTTCTTCTTCTTCCTCTTGCGGCACGTCCGGGTTATTCAAAATAAGCGGTTTGCAAGCTGCAAGGAAACGTTTACTGTTCTTATGATTTACATCACTGAAGTCGGTTAATGATCTGAAAACGTGATTCCTCACAAATACATGATCAACAACTAGTGATTTCCACATCTTAGAAATGCACATCAATTCAAGTGGATTATCAGAATCAATTCTTGAAATGATATGGATCAATAGTTCATTCGGGAGTTCTTGAAATGATACCGCCGTTGCTTCCTCCATCGTGCAATTGGAAGATGGCAGCTGAAGCAAAAGTTGTAATGCATGCAATGAAGCTCGCCCGCAAATTTAGGGTTTTTGTAAAAAAAAAAACGTTGTTGGACTGCTCCTTTGTTAGCAAGGCTGGCCCATATTGAAAACAATTGAAGATTTCTTTTTAGCACCCCCATCTCTTTAGGCCCTATGAAATTCTTAATTTGCCCTTATTAACACTTCTGATATACAACTACTGAAGCATCTGAGAGATAACTCTCGGTTGCGTATCTTCAGTACTTAACTCCCGGAATAATCAATATATATGAGCAATCATACTTTTTACAAAGTTATTTTTTATTTTGCACTCAACTTGAATTTTCTTCGAAACCTTGCGATTCTTTTGGCAATTCTTGGTTTTTTCATCACAATCAATAGAACAATCAGCAGGTAAGACTTACTTCTTACTTTCACATTTAGTTTCTGCATAAAATTCTAGTTTTCTATCCTTTTTAGAGCTTCCATGAGTTAGCGCTCGAGTCATCCGGTAGTTATGTACCAATGTTAGGATTTATTATTTTTTTCCATCAATTTACACATGTGTTAGTATTTTAATGCTTTTTTTACTCTTTTATTTTACATCATAATGCTTTTTTTTTTTGTTACAAAAGGGCAAACAGAAACAAAAAAACAGAAAAGAACAGAAACAAAAGCAAAAGAACAGCTCCTAGCAAACAGCTAGCTCCTAACAAAGAAAGTGCCTATCGCATCAGCTCTAAGTAGAGGAAGGAGATCAGTTGGAGGCGCATGGTGGACTTCAAAAAGAGCATCTGAATTAGCACCCAATTTAGCCAAGAAATCTGCACATTGGTTCCCCTCTCTTAAGGTGTGATGGAGAGAGATGTTCCAAGCAATTGGCAAGTCCTTTATATTCTAAGTGAGGACGGCGTAGGTGTGGTATCTCGGGATGTCATTCATGATAAGATTAACAGCAAGGAGGGAATCCGAGTAGCACATTACGTCATTCAAGTTCAAATCAATAGTCATATTCAACCCTTGATGAATAGCTGTTAGCTCAGCCTGCAATATGTTCGTCGAATTCGGGATGAAACCAGAAAAACCAGAGATGAACAAGCCTGCACTATTACGGAAGACACCACCGTAACCGGTGCGAGAAGGAGAGCCCAAGCAGCTGCCATCAACATTGAGAATGAAGGCATGGTGATTTCTGCTGTTCCATTTCACGAAACGGTCAGAATGAGTTGCATTTTCGTCCTTATCAAAAGCCGAACTGATATCTGTAGCTACTGAAACGATGTTGTTGCACAGCCGAAAGAGAGACATGTTTTCATTATTAAGGCACATTAAGTTACGATGTCTCCAAGCCCACCAAAGACCGGCTAAAAAGGTATTCGACAGGGAACCAGACATATCGAGCTTGATCTAATCGTAGGCAGATGCGGGTGTGACGAAATCATTGCCTGTAAACCCAATTCTCTGCCATATATTTCTAGAAAAACGACAGTCCCTGACACAGTGCAGAAAGGTTTCTTCTTCTTCTTCGCAGCGAGCGCAAGTGGGAGAGGGAGTTTTGTTTCTGTGGTGAAGCAAAGAAAGAGTTGGTACAACATCTTGACAGGCGAGCCAGATGAGAAATTTATACTTTTCTAGTACCTTCAATTTTCAAATCCAAGACCAAGAGAGATGAGGAGTGGGATCAGCTGCCGGGTCTCTGAGAGTGAGAAGCCATTTGAAACCGCTTTTAGTGGAATAAGTGCCATTTTTGTTTTGGGACCAAATTAGAGCATCCTCAATGTTGTCATTAAACTCGATGTGAATATTGTTAATGTGATTCTCGACAGGTGGAGGGAGATTAGTGTAGAGAACCTGAGTGCGGTTACCAAAAGCGGAAAGAACATCTTTAACAGAAAGGTGAAGGTCATGGATATCAATAACAGGAGCATAGTTACCAATAGGGCCGAGAGAGTTCCAATTGCTGAACCAGAAGGATGAGGAGCCCGAACCAATGCGCCAAGTGTACCCATCTTTGAGAATATTTTTAGCACGGATAATAGATGACCAAGTTGGGGAGCTATTGTTGTTGGCACTGGCGTGAAGGGTGTTGTGGCCTCCTGTGTATTTGTTAGAAAGGAGAGACACCCATAATTTATTTGTAGACTGAACCATGTCCCAAACCGGTGCGAGAAGGAGAGCCCAAGCAGCTGCCATCAACATTGAGAATGAAGGCATGGTGATTTCTGTTGTTCCATTTCACGAAACGGTCAGAATGAGTTGCATTTTCGTCCTTATCAAAAGCCGAACTGATATATGTAGCTGCTGAAACGATGTTGTTGCACACCATAATGCTTTTATTTACACATTTGTTTACACCATAATGAATTTATTTACACATTTTATTATTTTAATGCATTTGTTTACACAATAATGAATATTATTTTTACACATTTTATTATTTTTAATCCATTTGTAAAGCCAAAAAATAGTTTGTAGGATTTGAAAGGTAGATGCAAAGACAATATGACAGTTGCCAATCAAATTTACAATGTATGTCATATATACGAATTGAGCATCAAAGGTTCAAGAACAGAGATGCAAAACATGTTCACACAATTTAAAGAAAACAACAATGTTTTCAATTATAAAACGGTTTGTGGGTCAAAAATTGTACAAGATATATTTTTAGCACAGCATGAATTTGTGAAATTCTTTAACACATTTTCTACTGTATTGGTGATGGATTCGACTTATAAAACCAATCAATACAAAATGTCATTGTTTGAGATTGTTGGTTTGACCTCAATTGAGAGGACATATAATATCTGATTTCGTGTTGACGATCGATTCATTCGCCAAATTTTAGACATACGCTTAATTGTTGGAATTGTTTAGGGTTGGATCCACTTTGCAGATTTTTTATTTTTTGTTTTTTTGTTTTGCCCGCTAGGGTTGATGACTGGGTCAGGTTTTATGTCCTCCCCAGTTTTTATGTAATTTTTCCTTTTTTTTTAATAATATATATGAGCAATTGGCAATAGATAAGATTAGTGTTTCCAACTTAGTTAGACACTATTCTTTTTTATGTCATTTTGCTCTTGGCCTATAAAAAAAAACTAGTAAGAAAGAGGAAAATATCACTTGAGCTCTACAAGTGAAATTTGATCGTACGTCATTGCCTATATTTGATTTTAAGATTTTTTTTTTCTTTTTTTTATTATTATTTTTGAAAAAATTTTATCATATTTTATACTTTGTTTTTTGATGGTTGTTTAAAAGGGAGGATGTTTTGATTTTTCTCATATATAGGCTTATTTCAGATTATATAATTTGAATCCTCTTCTTTTTTTTTCTTCTTCAGATTATATAATAGTAATGGTGGAATATTTTAGTCCAGAGATTGCACGAGAAATGCGGAGGGTGAAAAAAGTAATGGCTTAAAGAATATTAAATAAAAAAAAACAAAGATAATGAACTTTATCATTTACGCCCAATACTTTACTTTCAAAAAGCATAACTTAATGCTCGTTTGTTAAATATTAAGAAAATAATATATTTTTTTGTATGTCTAAAAGTGTTTTTTATGAAAATGTATTTAAAAATAGTAGAAATTATTTTGAACTCATTTGTTATAAATTAAAAGGATAATTTTGACATTTATTAATCTAGATATTTAACATAATATATAAAATACATATTTTATTAAAAAGATATATTTCAAACGACTTTTATGAGTAAAGATATCTTTCAAATGATTTTTATGAGAAGCTACAGAAAATAGCTTCATGTTTTAAGCTTCATTTTTTTTCCAACATAGACGCACCATAAGGATGAAATAATTAGAATTACTTTTTTATGAGAAGTTATTTAAACCAATTTTTCATTTAAAGTTTTTTTTAGAAAATTATTTTATTAAAAACATAGCAAGAAGATGAAATACTATAAAAATGATTTAAAAAAATCTATAACAAATGAGCTCTTGGTCTTTTTTTTTTTGAAGAAATTATATATAAGCTCTTAGTTTTTTT
>Ga0228710_1011204_pt1 | contig 11671 bp, 4 predicted proteins | sample MedpolnodulmetaG_FD_177995 | JGI IMG/M metagenome (GOLD analysis project Ga0228710, IMG submission 177995) | Root nodule microbial communities from Medicago polymorpha collected in Santa Monica, California, United States - pink nodules | ecosystem: Host-associated > Plants > Roots > Nodule... | reverse complement strand
TTTTTTATATATATATATATATATATATATATATATATATATATATATATATATATATATATATTTTACTTTAAATTAATAAAAAATGCTATCTAGAAAGGAAAAAGAAATCTGACAAGAAAAATAAAAAATAAATGCTTTTCCTAGCGCTTTTTTTCTTTATAAAGCGCTATCTAAACCTATTGTTACATAGCGTTTTTAAAACAAAAACGCTGTTTTTAAACCTGTCTTAGATGACATTTATTTCTGAAAGCGCTATATAAACCCTGCTTTAGATAGCGGTTTATACAGAAAAAAAGCGCTATATTACCTTTACCAGCGCCATTTACGATAGCGCTTCAAAAGCGCTATCTAAAGCCAAAAAAAAGCGCTATATAAGCCCATTTTTGTTGTAGAACGCTGAAAGAGCTGCCTGTTTGTAGAACTACTAAGAGGCAGAGTGTGATACGTTCTTCTAAGATTCATAAATGAGAGAACCTTTAGGAACACTGGCCATCATACCTTTGAAAATCTAGGAACTCTACCCTACATTTATGTTTCAATTACCCCTAAGTAAGATATACCCCACGCATAAAGATCACCAAGTGATCAACAGGTACAACTCAACACATGAAGGGATAAACTGTAATCAACCGAGATAGTAAGACCACAAACATAAGGATCATTGTGCGACCAACATGTGCAACTTGGCAAACTGATGAGGTTATCACGTCCGATTAACTCGTCATTTAAAAAGCCCTTACGTTAATTAACTCGAATAAGACTTGACTGTTACGTAAATCTAACAAATAAATAGTGGGGATTCAAAGAATCCTAACCGCCGCTGACATTTTTCAATCAAACAGGTAACTTTGCTCTATTGGAAACAGATTAACTTTACAAAACTCTAAACCGTTATCTCTTTTATTTATATTTTGTTCTCAAATAAGTAACGCAAATTGTTTATAAGAAATGATAATCCATGTGGATACGATACTCTACTTATCACTTTATTACTTGGTAAACAATTAGGTCCACTTGCTAATCCGACCATTAGTACACACATTCGTTGCTGCCAGCTGTCAAATTTCACCATGATTTCCTAAATTGCGCCACCATTGCCCAAATTGGGCCACAATTTATGACGAATCAAACTCATCTACCAGCTTCATCGAATTGTGACACTGTTGCTTCCAATCGTTCCACGATTTCACAGATTCAACAACATCATTTTTGAGTCACTTTTCAACAATTTCTCTTCCCCCTATCAATGTGGTTGGTTGGTGTTGTGGGATATTTTTCATGCTTCACACTTATTTATGTGAGGATTAACAAGAACTCATTTTCTTACCTTTCAAAATATTTTTGTTGTTTCAAAATATTACGGAAAGATGGAAGATTACTCTGAAGAGACTTGTACAACTTTTGTTTTTGAGCCCACATATATGTAATACTAATCGTTGTTTTCATGTCTGTACTATGTTAACTTTCTATCATGGTGTGTGGAAATTCCCGTGCAACGTTCCAAAGAAAGAACTACTTTCAAAGTGAAGGTAATAGGGGAATTGTGGTAGGTAGGGTCTCAGTATGTTGTTGTATACTTGTTTGATATGGTTGTGGTTACAAAAGTTGATAGACAAATTGGAGTCCTTTTTTTTCAAACATCAAATAGCAATCTTAATTCCTAGGAATCAAACTTAAATAATCTACTTGACCTTGTTTGGAAGAGTTGCCATGAAATACACAGAAACAATGGTCCATAAAGTAACTGCACTTTGAGTGTTTCTCTTGTTATGAAAAGTTATTAGATAATCATAGTTATGTTGATCAAAATTGTGTTGGATTATCCTTAATAGGCAATAACAATGGACTAATCCACATTTTTAGGTGTTTTATAAATTAGTAACATTTGCTAAAAGTATAATATTGCACAATAGAATAGTAACATTTTTAATTGTTACAAATGGAACGATATTATGTTGCTCAAAACTTATGATATGGTATATGCTTGTTCTACAAACCACTTAAAAAATAAAATGAGTTCATTGACTTTATGGTAATAAAATGACCTCACATCATATTATAAATAAGCATATATAGACTTTATGTAACAAATTAAGCTTCATGTATATAAATAACCCATGATTAAGAAACAAATAAGAAAGAAATCAAATTAACACACCCAATATCCATCAAGACATGCAATGATTCTCCTGATCCCGTTACAAGTTTATTATCATTTGCTTTTTCTGAACACATGACAGCAACAAGCAAACTAAAAACTACAATAACTAGAAAAATTCATGATTCCAGTTGGAACATAAGAGAAGCAATTGTTGATTTATAAAACAGTTGTCTTTGAAATTAGCTAAGAATGTGAGACCTTTATAACCTTAGCGCGGCAATTATCAGTGGGCTTACATCCTGGCAAGTAAGTAACAGGGCAATCTGGATTTATTCGCTCCAATCTATACAATGCATAAGTTAGTACCAAAAAAAATTAAAGAAAATTTTCACGTTATGTCTCTCCAAAAAGAATAACAAGTGAAAAATTTTCAACAAATTATATTTTCCTTAAAGTATATGTAATATCCCGCTAAAAACCCCAACATCATTTATCGCTTAATTGAGTTTTAGAAGAAGTTAGTAAGGGCAAAATGGTCATTTCCATTGATGAGTCAATAAATTAGTGTTTTTAATATATTATTTGAGTCCGTTTTATTTAGATTTGATTTCATTTTATTTAATATTATTTCCTTTTTAGAACTATTTTACTTCAATTGCAAGTTATTATATTTCAGGAACAAATATTTGATAGATTGAATCTTTGAGCAAAAGAAAGAGGATTAGGAGCTGATTCGGGATGAAAATACGAAAATAAAGGACAAAAATATGTCACCCAAGTCAGGAACTTGGCACAGCCCGTGCCACTAGCAGCACGGTCGTGCCTGCCTTCAGGACACTCTTTTGTTGCTTCTGCTTCATGGACAAGCTACCTATTAGTTTACTTCTGACCTAAAAGCCCGTGGTTTCTTGTGGAATATTCTAGTGTTATATTTCTTAGGGCTTAAGTCATTGTAAACTATAAATAGAGTAGCTAGCTATCACAACAATTCATCTTTTGTTCTTGGAAATAATAAGCAACAATTGTTTCTTTGAATAAAAGTTCACCTTTATTTTATGTTCTTCTTCTTCTTCTTCTTCTTCTTCTCTTCTATGTCTACAAGGAACGTTAGTGAGTATACTCTTCTTGTCTTGGGATTGTTAGATAAGTCTAATGACATAATCCTAATCAAACCAAGCCATAAACCCTAATTTTATATAAATCTACTTTCTAATCTAATTCACCGTTTTTATAATGAATTAACAAATATCAAACTCATAAAGCGACAGCGGAGGGTTAATATTTGTTAATTCATCATCTCAAATATCAATTCATAAAGCGACAGCGGAATTAATTAATAATCCCTAGGCGCTTTTTATTATTATTCTTTTTAACCATTAAAAACTCAATCTTTACAATTAAACTTTCTTCTAATCATCTTCTAAAAGTTAATTAAATTGAACAACTCCCTGTTAGAACGATACTCTCTTTTTACTACTTCGGTAAAACCGTACACTTGCGGTTTTATTCATCAGCCTCCTATTTCAAATCCCTCAAGATATGGACTCTTCACAATGACTGTAAACAACATGTTTCTGATACTTGGAAGATCAATGTTGTTGGTTGTCCAGTGTATGTTCTTAGTGCTAAGCTCAAATTGTTGAAAGGAAAGCTAAAGCAATCGCAACAAGAAAATTTGCATTTTGCGACTTTTTAAATGGCTGATTGCGACTGTTAGAAGGGTCACAAATGTACATTTGCGTCTGTTTCCCAACAGACGCGGATGTTGAGGTCGCAACTGTCTTTTGCGACAGTTCAAGGAAGGTTCGTACCAACAGTCGCAGAAGCTATTGCGACGGTTATAACTGTCGCAAAAGACATTTTTTTAACAAAAAAAAGAGGAATTGCGACAGTTTGCAAGAGTCGCAATGTATAAAATTTATTAATAAAAAATCATTGCAGCAGTTTAAAACTGTCGCAATTTGTTTTTATTAAAAAAAAATCAGTTTTTTCCTGAATTTTTAATAGAACTTTATACTTAAAAAAAAGATATAAAACTAAAATAATTTTTATGACAAAACTAAATTAATTCATAATAAAAGATATGAACAAATTCATAAACTAAAATATGAATTTTACATTTACATAAAATAGAAACAAGTGATACAATAAGGTTTCTTGAGTTCCTAACATGAAAATTAATCAATAATGTCACGCAAGTCATGATTGTAACTTATCGCGCAATTTAACTATAATTACTTTCTGATATATTTGTAAAAATAACCACTATGGAATAGCATACATGTGATAGAAACAGATCTTGCCAAACATGATGTGCAATTTCTGCCAGAAGACTATAAGCCAAGGGCCTCAACATCTCAAAGCATGCTCGCCTAGTCCCAAGTAGATCCCTGAAAGTTTGAAAATCTATGAATTAGAATAAGCTCGATACATTTATATGTTGTCATGGTGGCCGGGAGGCCAAATTTTATCCATACTCCTGACATGTGTGCGTTTAAATCACAACTCTAAAATTTCTCAAACATATCTAATATTGTAAGCAAAAACAAAGGAAGCTTAATCTAACAGTTAATCATTTGACATTAATATTATAACTAAGTAAATATTTTTGATGAAGTTGATCTCAAAGACTCTCAAAATCTAGAACAAAAGGTTCAAGTGACAAACACAAGTAAAAACTATTTTCAATTCTATTTCTAGTAAAACTAGGAACATTTGTGAAGGAAATTGGCCTATCAGGGACAACAAGAAGCTGTCAATACTAAAATTGTAGAATAGTCACAAATGAAAGTGCATAAAATAAAACTCCTCGTATGAAAACCATATGCCAACCAGAATAAGAAAATTACAATTATCTTTACACCAACAAGAATAAGAAAATTACAATTATACTTTAAGAAATTTAGAGATATTATTAATTTAAATAAATATCTATATGTGCATGAGATAAATTAAACAGAGAGAACTTATGCATTTTATTAAATCCAAAGTCATGAGGAATTACAGTGCAGAGTTCTGCAACAAGCCCAAAACCAATTATTGAATATGGCAATCCAATGTCTTAAGCAAAAAATTCCAGCCACATATAACAATGACATTGAATGAATTCTAATATAGGGAAAGCAAACATATAGCTCTTTGAATGAATTCTTTTAAGTTTTCAATTTGAAGCCACACTATCATGGATTACTTTGAATGTTATCTGGTGGCTAACAGCATTTTAAACACATGTAGCATAACAGAATTGAAAAATCTAGCCAAATGAACAACTTACTCTAATTTTGAGTTGAATTCAATAATTTTTAAACAAAAAAAAAAACATCGAGTTATCACAGTTATCAACAAAACAAACATTTAGTTCCACAATAAAAACATCATCTTCTCTAAAGACTAATCCACAAGAAGATAAGAAGCAAAGCAAAAGATATAGCAGTAGTTAGCACAGTTATCAACAAAACAAACATCGAGTTCCAAAACTAAACAATCATCGACAGAAAGGGATTTGGATCCTAACTTGTGTTTCAAATTCGTAGGAGTGCCTAACTCAAATTTTGTGTAGCCTACTTATCCAAATATTAACTCACTTTTACATAAGCCCCGCTATAACCCTTAAAGACCTCAAAGTGTGTAATGACATTAATTTTGATTGACGTTTAGAAACTTTTCAAGTGTATGGTAATATGTAAAATTGCACGTCGACCGTGTGTGAACCCTTATCAAATTGTTGCGTGGAGTTGTGAATGGTGGATGGAAGCAATTCAAACTGGCTCATCATATGGCTAGTCGGAGATGAACTTTTGGATACTATCGCTTGATTAGATAATTGTTATTTTACTGTCGATTGTCAATGTTGCAAGTAAATTTCTTGAGGACAAGGAATGGTTTAAGTTTGGGATTGTGATACAGTCTGTCATATACTATTTTTAGAGTCATTTTAATTAAGTTTTTAGTTTATTTTTATTAGTCTAATATTTAATTTAGAGTCATTTTAAAATAAATTGTCCTTTTCTTGTTTATTGAGTCAAGTAGGTATTAGTGTCTATTATTACTATGGTCAGTGACTAGATGTTATAATGAAGGTGTGACTATTTTAAAGTGTTGAACAGTGAAGATAAAATCACAACATCATGAGTTAAGTATCATTATCATATGATCACACATGCAGGATGTGCTTGAGAATTAGGAAATAAAAATGAGCCTTTGACCCAAGTTTCTTTGGTTTACCCGAGTGAAAAAATAAGGTTTGGCAATTATAAAAGGTTGCGCACAGTACCAGAAATTCATTCACGTTTTGGAAAGAAACGCAGAGAAAGGCTTTGTACATGGAAACGGACATGAAAGACAACGTCGATTACGACTGAACTCTATCGGTTTATTTTCTTTACTATGTTGTTTATATATTTGATCATGTCTAGCTAATTTCCTTTGATTAGGTCTGAGATGATTCTAAAGTAACCCTAATTGAACCATGTTGCTGTGAAACCTATTGTGAATATCAATCTAGTTTTATTCAATTCAATTGTTCTTAATGCTTTTTATATCCTGATCAAATATAAACATGATTTCGTAAGATTGAATGGCTACTGACCATAACTTCCAACTTAGACCTAATTGAATTGTTCAACTAAACAAGGTTAGTCTAGGAATGGATAATCGTTTATTTGTGATAATAGGTTAACGTTCTTAAAACCTTCAAAGAATATTAGATCACCTAAGGAATTAAGGATTGTAATCTGAGAAGAGGGTCCTAAGTCAAGGGATTGATTAGGGCTATTTTAGTTAACCATCGTAAAACTAGAGAAATATTCATGAGGGAAATAGGTGTAGTGTACCAATTAGGAAAACTTAAAGGATTTGAAAGACCTAGTCACATATCTCTATATCTTTTCCAAACAAACTTTATTTTCTGTTATTTACTTTTTATGCACAAAAACCTACTGCCTCGGGCACTAAAATAATTTACACATCCTAAATATTAACCTTATTGCTAAATTGAGATTAACACAGTCCTCGTGGATATGAACTTTTAATTTATTACTTCGATAGTTTTAGTACACTTGCTAAAAGTCTATATATCAACTGCATTGAATTTGCAAAAGGGTGTCAAGAGTGTCAGAGACATGCATGAATTCAACATGTACCTGCTAGTGAATTACAATTTATAGTAAAATCTTGGACATTTAGAGGTTGGACTTTAGATATAATAGGTGAGGTTCATAGATATAATAGGTGAGATTCATCCCTTTTCATCTGGAGGGCATCGTTTTATTTTAGTCGGAATAGATTATTTCACTAAATGGATTGAAGTCATTCCTTTATCTAATGTTGATGAAGAGTATCGTGGTGGTTTTTTGATATCAAGCTATTGGTTAGCGTTGACTCACAATTTTAAGTTCACCACCGAGCTTTTATTTTTTTCCAATGAAAAGGGGAAAAGTTCGAATAAACCCTATATTTTTAGAGACTAAAGGTTCGGGGGTTGGTTATGCAAAGGGAAGATATTAACACCCTAAACGTCTATAGTACTCTATAGGAACCTCTTGTTTTTATTTATCTTGTGCTAAATTGATTACTTGCATGTAAATAAGGCCTAAGTGTGAAAATAAAGAAAGATAATGTTTTTGTTATTTTGTTGATTTGGAAAGACAAGTCTTTTGCCTACGTACCCGAAGCGGGATCAAAATCACGTAGTTCGGGATAAAAAGCCGAGTGATTTGTTTGGTTGATTTTAAAGTTTGAAAATATTTTTAGAAGAGATAAGAGGCCAAAATGACATAGAAGAATAAAGTGTGAAGTTGATCGATTTTAATTGTGAAAAATAAAGTGTAAATATGATTATAAATTGATTGAAGTTGAATTGGAAAAAAAATGAGGAATCACTTGGTTTGAAGTGCAAGGTTTGTTAATAAAAGATATTTTTGTGATTTTTGTATATTTGAATGTTTTTGAGATTTTTGGTTATTCTAATTAAGGTCTAAAAATTTAAGCATGACGGAATAAAATAAAGCGCGAGGTATTTCATAACGACGTTGGATCAAGATGAAAGTCCCATTTTCCTTGAAATTTTTCGATTTTTTTGTTTCGACATAAAGCGGAATAAATAAATATGCATGCAATGCAAGGTTTCTCATTTATATTTACATTGGTCCCTAAAATACATTCTAAAGCATAATAAATATAAAATGCATTAAATGATATAAATATGTATGCAATGCAATTTTTCTCATTTATATATTTACATTGTCCCCATGTACATTCTAAATCATAATAAATAAAATAAAATGATAAGGCAATAATAACCAAGTAAAATTACAAATGCATGAAATAAAAAAATATGCTAAATAAATCAAGATAAAAGAAATACAGAATATGCATTAGATGATTTAAAGCATTAAGTAAATATGCTAAATAAAAAAAATAAAAAAATGTATGCTAAATAAAATGTTAAGTGAAAAGAAATAAATAAAAACCAAGAAATAAAAATGCAAGATAATGGAAATAAAAAAATGCAGGGGGGTCAGTAGTGATATGGGGGTGCACAAAAGCAACAACAAGAAAATCGGTAATGGGCTCAAGGGGACGGATCTGGATCGTACGATCTAGATCTGATGGTCAGAGAGGTGGAGGTGTATGGTAAGAGAAAGGGCAAGCGCGCGTTGGATTTAGGCATGGCAATGGGGCGGGATGGGGACGGGTTTTACCTTCCCCATCCCCATACCCGATTCTCATATACTTACCAGTTACCCTACCCATACCCAACGGGGATGAGAAATTGAATCACATTCCCGTCCCCGACGGGTTCGGGTATCCCTGCCACATCTCCGTCCCCGCATATTGAATAATTTTTTTTAATAAAAAATAGAAGTTTTTTTGCATCCCCAAGAGCAACGTTGTTATACATTATCCAAAAATATGTTCACTTTAACATTGTTAGACGGAATGCTTTAGTTGATCCTTTAAATATCAATGGTAGTTTTTTTAACAGGACAATTATCAAACAAAATAACATGGATGTCAACATAAAGTAATTTTTTACATTTGGGACGGGTTTGAGTATGGGTTCAGGGTGGATACTTATATACCTGTTACCCGTCCTATACCGTGTTTTGAAATCGGGGAAAACTCGTACCCATACCCAAACCCAGTCAAAACGAGGAAAACCCATCAAATTGGGTTTGGTTCGGGTGGGTAACCGCGGGTATGGGTTTTGTTGCCATGCCTAGTTGGATTTGTGGGAGGTATAGAAACAGATTCTCTTCACAAAAATTCATTTGTGAATTTCCCTTTCTCTTTCCATCTCTCAAAACCTCCTTCTTCTCTCTAATAAAAAACGCCACCCCCTTCTTCGTTCTTTGGCCGAAAAACTCTCCGGCACGGTGGCCGGCGGTGGGGCCGCCGTGCCGAAGTCAAAGACTCAGTTTTTTTTAAAAAAATTTTGTTTAAGATGTTCTTCTCCTCATACTCTTTCTTTTTGCGAAAATAGTTTTTAAAAAAGGTTTACCAAAGTTCCTAGATCTGAATTTTTAAAACACGCAAGAAAAACAAATTTTTCCTTCCCACCTTTATTTCTTTTGACTCGATTTTGTTTGGAAAAAAAAAAGGTGGTTTGGTGTTTGATTCGTGAAATGTTGTTGTGGGAATTATTGGATACGATTGGTATTCAAAAAATGATATATCTTGTTTTGAGGATGTGGGTTTCTGTGATGTTCTTTGTGATGTTGAGTCTGAAGGATGATTTGTTGTGTTCATGTGTTAGGATTCGAAAAACAGTGTTTGATTTTTGTTTTCATGAGATTTTGATTTTTGTAGTGATGGTATTGTAACGTTATTGTGGTTACTGGAAAATGTTTGTGTTATTTGATGATGGCTGAAAGTTGTTGAAGGAATTTTAGGGTTTTTGTTCTTGGAATATGTGAAGCCCCCCTCCAATGATTGGGGGGCTTGGTTTAAATAGTGGGCAATTAGGGTTCTCGTGACTTGTTTGCTTGATCTGGACAAAACTACCCTTCAGACTTGAAATAACAATCTGGACCAATTGAGGACATAATGGACACTGGACATGGACTAAAAGGACTAAAAAACTCTTTCTAAAAACAAAATAAAAAAAAAACAATCTTAGAAGGAAATAACTTCTTTTTTCGAGAATAAAAATAAAAACAAACAAAACAAAATAAAAATAAAAATATAATAAGATAAAAATAATAATAAAAAGATAACAATAAAAATAAAATAAAAAACTTAAAACTGTCGCTTTCGAAACCAAAATGAGGTATTTTAAAATACATCTCTGCCGAAATTTCGTCTGAAACTACGGAAATTCACGGCTTTAAAATATGAGTAAAAATAGGAAAATTTGGTCAAAAAATGGGGTATGATAAAGAGGTTGTGATTAGTTTTATCCAAAACCATATTCTTTATAGATTTAGAATCCCTGAAACTATCACTCCAGGTCAAGGTTCAATTTTTATTGGATGAAAGATGGTTGATTTTGCCACTTAAACAGGTTTTATGTTACATACTTTGATACCATACTATGCTCAAGCAAATGGTCAGGTCGAAGCAACCAATATAGTTATCATTAATTTGATTAAAAAGCATGTAGGTCATAGACCAAAAAATTGGCATAAAACCTTAGATCGAGTCATTTGGGCTTGTCGAACATCTCCAAAAGAGTCGACAAACTCTACACCATTTTGACTAACCTTTGACCATGATGCAGTTTTACCAGTTGAAATTTATTTACAATCAACCAGGGTGCAAAGACAGATGGAAATTCCAACAGATCAATATTGGAATATGATGTTAGATGAAATGGTTGATGTAGATGAAGAAAGATTGAAGACTTTAGAGGCTCCTTTGAGACAGAAAGAACGTGTTGCAAAAGCCTACAATAAAAAGGTAAAGTCGAAATCTTTTTACATTGGAGATTTTGATTGGAAAGTACTTTCGCCCATGGATAAAAAAGATAGATTCTTAGGCAAATGGTCACCAAATTGGGAGGGACCATTTAAAATTTTACAAGTATTTTCAAATGGTGCTTATGAGATCGAAGAATTAGCTTCTGATAGCAGGATATTCAGAATAAATGGCAAATATTTGAAAATATATAAGCCTATCTTGCAGGAAGTTAAAATAGCACAAGAGTAATTTCAACAGAAATAAAACTTGACATTTTTTCAATTAATCTAAAATTAATGCCAAGGGGCAATTGTCGAAGCAAAAGACATTGTCGAAATAATACAGTAACTGGATATTGTTATGTTTCACAGTATCTGTGAATATATGCCTTGACAGGAGTACTTTGGTTTTGATGATGGACAAAAGAAGTCCAGAAGAACAAAGATGCAAAAAGCGGAAAAGAAGATTCAAGCTTTCTAGTCTTGAATTTTATTTTCATTTATATTAGGAATTAATGTAAGTAGTAGAAAAAGCTCTCATGGAAATAAATCACACACTCACAATGATTTTCATTTAATTGTGATTTTACATGAAAATATTTTTACATGAAAAGTCATAATTTATTTTACAAATTGCATAATTGGTTTTGACATTAAAAATATATTTGAG
>Ga0228710_1011201_pt1 | contig 11676 bp, 9 predicted proteins | sample MedpolnodulmetaG_FD_177995 | JGI IMG/M metagenome (GOLD analysis project Ga0228710, IMG submission 177995) | Root nodule microbial communities from Medicago polymorpha collected in Santa Monica, California, United States - pink nodules | ecosystem: Host-associated > Plants > Roots > Nodule... | reverse complement strand
CGGACTTTCTACACTCTTAACAACCAATTCTACGGGTTCTATCATCAAATCCGGTTTTAAACCCTAATTCTCAATTTCACATGAACAACAACAAAACTACATGCTAAATTCAATCTCAGAATTATACAACCTAAGATTAGAGAATATTAGTCCCACCCTTACCTTAGATTGGTGATTGCAAGACTCTACCGGTTCTTTCTTCTCTTGGCTCTCCTCTTCTCTTGGTTCTCCTCTTTTCTCCCAAAAGCTTCTAAACCTAATTTGTGGCTGTCTCTTAGCTTTTATATCTCACATCCACAACATATTTTCCAACTAAGTCCACGTATTTTCTAACTAAATCCAAACCAGCCCTCCAAATATATTTATTCTAATATTCCAACATATTCTACTAAAAAAATATAATATAAAGCCACTTAATAAAATATAATACACCACAACACGTAATAAATCAACGTAAATCATATAAGTCATATAAAAGACTCTAAACTCAACCAAAAATAATTAAATAATAAATAGGGCGTTACAATGGATACTTGTAGCATTTCGTAACCATCAACATTATATTTATTATTATTCTTACAACCAACTCTTGAATTTACAAGGTTAATATTCTTGTAATCATCATAATGAGGAAACAAAGTAAAAGAGAGACACAGTATATGATCAATTGCTTTGAGTTAAGAGGAGTTAGATGTTTTGAGTTTAATTATGAATGAAAGATGATATGGTTGAACCGAGGAAGAGGGGTGAGATCTAATGTGTAGAGGGATTGAGTTTAATGTCGTCCAATGCGAATATTTCTCCAACAGAGGTGGTGGTGTACCTGCACGTGCTCCTACGTCTAAGTCAGGGAGGAGTTCAAGTGAGAGTGAGGCTAAAATGTGGGTAAGAAATGTCATACCTAAATCAAGGCTAAGCATAGGTATTGTTTTGGACTGAGCAAACGCTCATAGGCCCATTTGCATAGGCCTAATCCAAAACAACTCAAATCAAATGTTTGGGCCACTTACTTGCGACACACCCCCTCCTTGTGAGGCAGACGCTCATAGCACTACATGAGACCAGTTCAAACGATTTGTAATGTCTCTTAAAAGTGCCCGTAAATCTCTCACGACGGTTACGATTCCCATGAATTTGTAACCGCAGAACCCTACGTGTGCCTTACAACGGCACCTGCACCTCTACACTATATAAACGGTACTCCTAGCAGTCCCCAATGTTAGATTCTATATGCTCTCCTAACCCCCATCTTCTAAGTTGAATACTGACTTAAGCGTTAAAATGTCTACATGTACACACCTCCTTGACGTTCTAGTCCGGACAACCACCGCAAAGCACCGCTTTGACAATCACCTTCTGGTCAGGTATGATCAGGTATATATAGTGGATAAGTAGGGTTTTGGCTGTCAAGCCTTCACCTGGAAAGTTGTCCCTCAAGGGACAAGTGTGAACATCTGGGGTGGTCCTTTAGCATTAGATTCGGACCGGACGACCATCATCTTTTGGTTCGGACCATAATCTAGTGGGATTTAGGGCTTGTCCATCGCATGGCGTCGTCTGCTTTCGGATCTTAGGTCGGGCCCAAGCCCAACCAGGTTGGACCTTGGACCAGTCCAAAACAAAAGAAATAAATAACATAACAACTAATTACTAACATTTATCATTAAAAAAACTATGAGCTCGATGATAAAAAAATTGATTGTATAACCTCAAGAAACTGCGTTCAACTCTACTCATTATGGTGTTAAGATTGTCACAAGGGCCACTTATAGGTTAGTGGGTGGAACATAACCTATAGTTTACATGCGCTCACACAAAAGTAAATACATATCAAATGATTTATAGAGAAAGTAGACTTAAATATGTTATTGGTCTATGTATTTTCATCATATTTTGGTATTAGTTTCTTCACTTTTTATTTTGACATTGGTCTCCACACTTTGTAAAAGATTTACAATTGATCCTTCTGTTAAGTTTATGTTACAAAAAAAACTAAAAAATCAAAACTAACGGTGTGTCACATTAATTAATCATTAAATGCCATGCATGTGGCACACTAAAAGTCAAAATTTTCAAAATTAAAATATTTCAACGTTTTGGTATTAGTCCCTACACTTTCAACATTTTTTTTTATATTAATCTCTGAATTTTGGTATTGGACCCTAAAGCCTTTTTCAAAATAAATACAAAACTTCCAATGATATTATTATGTTTTATTATTATTTTGTTTATTATTTTTATTGAGAATAATTATAAAAAAATCAAATCAAATCAAATCATTTTTAAAGAACGATTAAGTTTTAATAGTATCGCTACGTCTTCTTTCTCTAACATTCAACATTATGGATTCTGGTGAATCACCAATAATGTATAAAACAAAATACTGATTTTTCACCACAATAGATTCTTCAATCATCATTTTTACAAAGTGCAGGAACCAATTGCAAACAAAAAATGTAGAGAGACTAATGCCAACATATGATGAAAGTACATGAAGCAATGATATATTTAAGCTGAAAAAGTATTATAACTTTAAAAGTTATTAATAACCTAACATTTATAACACTGATCTTTTTAGAGTTAATTAAGTAAATGGTCATATAAATATTCAGAATTTTGTTTTTTAGTCCCTATAAAATAAAATCACATTTTTTAGTCCCTGTTGAATTTTTCTAATTTATCATTTTAGAGATCAAAAATGTTGACGGAAAATTTTACAGAGACTAAAAATGCTGACGAAATTTTTTACAAAGACTAAAAAGTGTGATTTTATTTTGAAGGGATTAAAAGTGGAATTTTGAATATTTATAGGGACCATTACTTAATAGTATTCGTTTTTTTTTTACACGACAGTATTCTTTTTAAAAGTGCTAAATTCAATTTTTATTTGAAAAAAGGATGTAAAGTTATTAAAACCTTATTCGGTTAAGATCCAAACATCTTTTCTCTCCAGATCCACTATATGAATATTTTTATGAATGAACACATGTTCAAACACAGATATCAAAAGTCTATCTAATATCTTGTATGTTTCCTCCGACATCACGGACTCTCCACTAGGATCTTCCAAAGGACCATACCATATATTTGTTAAAGCTGCCAGAATTAAACTTTTGAAACATGCTTTGTAACTCAACTTGTGAAATAGTTGCATGGAGCATTTTCTCTACTTTAAGAAGCACGAGGAAATGTAGATGATAAATCATCACAATATCTAAGATAAAATAAATATCGAAGGGTTATATATTTAACATAACTTTGGTTTTATGAGCACCTGATATAGACTGAAATCTGTAAGACATTCCAACTCTGTTGAATTGGTTTCTATTCCTTTTTTATGTCATTGGACTCCTTCTTTATCAAAAATTAATAAAAAATTAAATTGAGATGAAAAAAGAAAACCCGAATGATAGCTAAACCGATGTTGTGGAACGGTTTAGCTATATCATTAATTAAGGTGTGGTCTCAACTTTTTCTTGGCATTTCATTTTGTTTGAGAATAAACATTTTGCTTTTACTCTCTCTTTTATTTTATCTCTTCCATTGATGTTCATGAGAACCATCTCATGATGACTAAAATGATTGAATATTCAATAAATATGACTTAGTCATTATGCTCATTTTAGGCCTCCGGAATGCGATTGTCAACTTCTTCAATTTAAAGGAACTTCCTCTTACACTTGAAGAAATTAAAGTTGTTTGAGTGTCGTTCCATGTTGAATTTCGACATATAAATGTTGGAAAGGATAATTAATACATGTTGTATTGTACGATATAATTAGACGCTATGCAACATAGGATGTATTGTTGTGAGTTAGACCATCAGATTATACATTAGGGTTGGTTACAATTCTCTTGACTAAACAAAATTATCAGATTTATTACATGCAGAGTCTCCATGCACGTATGACATTCCACATATTGATCATGTTGAGATTGTTAGTTTGTTAATTCAAGTTAGAATAACTGATTAGTGACTTAATCAAGTTTGTTTGATTAAGATCACATAGTAATTGAGTTTGTTTTGCTAGATTTTAGCATTAGATTGTTAGGGTTTGAGAGATGACTTGTTTCTCAAGCAACTCAATAGCACCTTATATAAGCAATTATATTGTGTGATTCACACCTTAATGAAATTACATTATTCATAATTCTAATCTCCTCATTCCATCTATTCTTTCTATTCTCTAAAATCCAAACAAATCAAAATCCTAGCTTGTAGAACAAGCATTGCAGCTGCACTAACAAATTGGTATCAGAGCCTTTGGTTTCGTTCTAAGGGTGAAAAGAGATCTTCAATCACGCAATTATCAAGGTGGAAACATTGAAGGAATAACCATGAATGGTAGGAGTAGTTTCAACACCCATCTTCCAATTCTTGAAGCACGCAATTGGGAAAGATGGAGTGCAGTGATGAAGAACCTGTTTAGGGCTCAAGATTTGTTGGAGATAGTGCAGAATGGTATCATTGATCTAGCTGCAAAGGCAACATAAGCTCAGAGGAATGCACACAAAGATATGAAAAAGAAAGATTGCAAGGCTTTGTTCTTAATTCAACAGAGTCTTGATGAAGGTAACTTTGAAAGAATCTCAAAATCCACAAGTTCAACGGAAGCGTGGGATACTCTTGCAAAGTATCATGAAGGTGATGATAAGGTGAAGTTGATTAAGGTTCAATCACTAAGGAGGAAGTTTGAATTGATGCAGATGGAGGAGGAACAGAAGATTGCAAGTACATATCCAAACTAATCAATATTGTGAATCAGATGAAGGCTTGTGGGGAAGTAATGACTGATCAACAAATTGTTGAGAAGATCATGACGACATTGTCTTCAAGGTTTGATTTTATTGTTCTAGCAACTCAAGAATAAAATGATGTGAAAACCTTAAAGATTGAAGAATTGCAGAGTTCATTAGAAGCACATGAATTGATGGTTTCTGATAGAAGCAGTGAAAAATCAATCCAACAAGCCTTACAAGTTCAAACTATCAAGAAGGATGATCATGATAGGAAGAAATTCAAGAAAGGGAAGAATAACAGTAAGGGAGGAAACTGGTCTAAAGGCAAGAACAAAGGTTTAGATAAAGGTGAATCTTCAAAGGAAGGAAATTCTAATCAAAACAAGAAGAAAGGTTTGATAAAAAAAGATTCAGTGCTTTAATTGTGAGAAGTTTGGTCACTTTGCCTCTGAATGTTGGTCTGGTATAGGAAAGAAAGCAAAGAATGATGAACAAGCTAAGATTGCTCAGGATGATACAAATTCTGATTCATTGTTATTGATGGTTACAACAACAAGTAATGAGAGCTGCAATTAAGAAAGTTGGTTCTTAGATACAAGTTGTTCTAATCATATGACTGGAAATAAGGTTTGGTTTAGGGAAGTCGATCCTGGAAAGGACACAAAGGTGAAGCTTGCTGATCATAGAGCTTTAGTTGCAGAAGGAATGGGGAAGATTTCTATTGAAGGAATGAATGGAAAGATATCAATAATTGAAGATGTTCTTTATGTCCTTGGTATGAAATGTAACTTACTAAGTGTTGGTCAACTTGTTCAGAAAGGATATTCAGTTACTATGAAGGATAACTCTTTGAAATTGTTTCATAAAAATAAAAGGTTAGTGTTGAAAACTCCTCTTGCAAAGAATAGGACATTTCAAACTAATATGAAAGCAGTGGAATTTACTTGTTTATCTACTATAGTGAAAGAATATGATAACTGGCTATTGCATTATATGTTTGGTCATCTTAATTTTAGGAGTCTTAATCAATTAGTTGATAAAGAAATGATTCTTGGACTACCTAAATTGGAGATACCTAGTAGAGTATGTGATACTTGCTTAATAGGTAAGCAACCTAGAAATGCTTTCATTTCAAGTACTGCACATAGAGCAAAGGAGGATCTGAATGTTGTGTATTCAGATGTATGTGGTCCTTTGGAGGTTCCTTTATTAGGGGGAAACAAGTATTTCATCAGTTTTGTTGATGAGTTTAGTAGGAAGATCTGGTTGTATCTTATAAAAGCAAAGAGTGAAACCTTCAACATGTTTTAGAAATTCAAAGTTTTAGTAGAAAAGCAAAGTGGAAAATCTATTATGATTTTGAGAACTGATGGAGGTGGTGAGTATACTTCAAACATTTTTGAGAAATATTGTGAATATAGTGGCATTATATATGAAGTTACTGCTCCATATACTCCACAACATAATGGTTTAGCTGAAAGAAGAAATAGAAGCTTGCTTGACATGACCAGAAGTATGCTAAAATTGAAGAAGATGTGTAATACTTTCTGGGGAGAAGCTGTAAGAACTGCAACATACATCCTAAATAGATGTCCAACTAAGAAGCTTGATCAAATTCCTGAAGAGATTTAGTTAGGAGGCAAGCAGTCTGCAACGCACTTAAGAGTTTTTGGTTCCTTATGCTACAAGCATATCCCTGATGCAAAGAGAAGAAAGTTGGGGGACAAGAGTGAACCTATGATATTGGTTGGATATCATGCAACATGTGCATATAAACTATATCATCCTCTAAATCACTCTATTGTGACCAGTAGAGATGTTAAAGTCTGTGAAAATGAAGCTTGAGATTGGAATAAGAAAGAGAAGAGTTCTAATCTAACTATTCCTACAGTGCTTGAAGAAGAACAAGTTGAACAAGTTCAACTAGACACTGATGTTTAAGATGAAGTACCTGTTGTAGAGAATCAAATCACTGGAACTTCAGGAAGACAAAGATTTGTCTATACAAGAATAGCTGGATAAGAAATTACTCATGATAATCAAGTTAATGAAGAAGGGGAATTTGTTCACTTTGCATTATTGGTTGACTCAGAACCTATCAACTATGAAGAAGCAATGACTAATAAGGTTTGGAAAGAAGTAATGACTGAAGAACTTAATGCAATTGAAAGGAACAAAACCTGGGAACTCACCAAATTACTAGTCAACAAGAAGGTCATTCATGTAAAATGGATCTTCAAGATGAAACTAAAGCCTAATGGTGAAGTAGCCAAGCACAAAGCAAGACCGGTAACAAGGGGATTCATGCAAAAGGTTGGCATGGATTATTTTGAAGTGTATGCCCTAGTGACTAGACTAGAAACTATGAGATTGATAGTTGATATAACATGTGGAAGGAATTGGCCTTTATTTCATCTAGATGTCAAGTCTGCATTTCTGAATGGTCCACTAGATGAGGTAGTGTATGTTACACAGCCACCAGGACTCAAAATTGAAGGGAAGGAAGATATGGTGTATGAGTTACACTAGGCTCTTTATGATTTAAAACAAGCACCAAGAGCATGGAATAAGAGAATTAACATCTTCCTTGTGAAGCAAGAGTTTGTAAAATGTAAGTCTGAGTATGGTGTGTATGTGAAGAAAAGAGAAAGAGGTAGTCAGATACTCATATTTCTACATGTTGATGATCTAATTGTAACTAGTAACAACTTGACTAAGATAGAATCATTCAAAGCTCAAATGATTAATGAGTGTGAAATGACTGATTTAGGCAAACTTACCTATTTTATGGGCATGGAATTCACTAAAGTTCCTAAAGTTTTGGCTATGCATCAAATGAAGTATACATGTGATATATTGAAGAGGTTCAATATGGTAAGTTGCAGCCCATCATCGTCATATGTTGAGACTAATTTGAAACTGGCGATGAATGAAGAAGAAAAAGAAGAATTAGTGGATCCTACATTGTTCAAGCAGATTGTTGGATCACTAACGTATCTATGCAATAGTAGACCTGATATTGCATATTCAGTTGGTATAATCAGTAGGTTCATGAGTAAACCAAGAGCATCTCATCTGCTAACAGCTAAAACTTATGGAATTGATAGCCTATTCTGATGCAGATTGGTGTTGGAATAAACAAGATAGGAAGATCACCTCTGGTTACCTATTCAAGTTTCTAAATGCTCCAATTTCATGGTGTGCTAAGAAGCAGCCAGTTGTAACATTGTCAACTTGTGAATCTGAATATATTGCAGGATGTATGGCAGCCTCTCAAGTAGTTTGGCTTGAAACTATACTTAAGGAGATGGAAATAGAGGTTAGAATACCTATAGCATTGTTTATAGACAACAAGTCAGCTATAAACTTAGCAAAGAATCTAGTTTTACATGGTAGGAGAAAACACATTGAAGCTAAGTTTCACTTTCTTAGACAACAAGTGAATAAGGAAGCATTGAAGATTGTTTATTGATTTATTGAGCTGCAACTTGCAAATTTGTTCACTAAACCTCTAAAGGTTGACAGGTTCATCAAGCTAAGAAGCTCGATTGGCATGCCAAAAGTGAAAACTTGAATTCAGGGAGGATGTTAGTTTGTTAATTCAAGTTAGAATAAGTGATTAGTGACTTAATCAAGTTCGTTTGGTTAAGCTCACATAGTAATCAAGTTAGCTTTGTTTGTTATGAAGTTAGTTACATGTTTTGCTTGATTTTAGCATTAGGTTGTTAGGGTTTTAGAGATGACTCATTTCTTAATCAACTCATTAATGAAGGTGAGAAAAACACAAGAAGAGGGGGATGAATTCTGTTTGCTTTTTCTTCGTTTTCTCCTACTGAAGTCACCTGATCAGAAGCAGATAGAAATCAGCTTCTGAAGAGATAATCATATTCTAAATGCAGCGGATAAAAAGAGAGGGAGAGAGAGAGAGAGAGAGAGAGAGAGAGAGAGAGAGAGAGAGAGAGAGAGAGAGAGAAAAGACATAAATCAATTATACAGGTTCCTTCCACAAACCAGAAGTAGTCATGTCCCCCTTGCACTTCCTAGGAGAGTTCACTAAAATGTAATATCTGATTACAACTGCTCACTGCTACAACTAGCAAGAGACTTCAAATTACTCAAGCATAACTGCAAGAGATTTCCTATGCTCCTGAACTAAATCAAGAGACTTCCTATGCTCAAGCACACAAGCAAGAGACTTCTACTCAAACAGAATTACAAGGAAATTTGTTTGAGGTTGAACACTTGATATACAATCAGTGGTGTTTACAATACAAATCAGATACAGACTCTTAAGACTCTAGAATTTCTAAGATATGAACTTTGATAAGAAATTCTAAGTGAACTTTTGATGCAGAACAATATCAGCAGAGTTTTGACACTTATAAATTGTTGTTCAGTCTCTCACAATTCTCTAAGTCTTCACTCCTTTATATAGAGGTGTGAAAGAGACGTTGTGAATTGCCTGCACATCAAAAAGAGTCGTTTGAAGCATGATCAAATCACCAATGATCTTTTTCCTGATTTGGTTATTGTCCTAAGAAGGATCAATTTCAAACCATTCCAAGTCTGGAGGAACACTGGTGCAGGCATAGCTGTTGTTCTTGGCCTATCGCAGACACAGATCACGGTAGTGGAGATAGTGGTTGTACACTTCGTACAATTATTCTTTTTCAACTCTCTCCAACGAAAAAGCATCCAATGCCTTCAAATCCATTTGAATTAGTCGTCGCTTCATTCTTCCAGTCTTCTGCAATGCTAGGAGTGTTTAAATCATTTAAACAGCCTTTGAAGCTTCAATTCTCTCAACTTCTGATGATCTTCAGCTCCTGATGATCTTCAGATCTTTTGATGAAAACTGTTTCTGGTGATCTTCAGAACCTCTTTTCTTCAGATGCTTCAAGCTTCCTACTTGTTCATTCTATTTCTTTCATTTGTTCTTCCAAAACCTATGCTTTAAAAAGAGACACTAAATTTTTTTCTATGGTCCTGCACACTTGAACAAATATTAGCATATCCAATTGACAATTTTTAATACCTTGTTATCATCAAAACTTAAAGGATAATGTTAAACACATTTTGTTCCAACAATCCCCCCCTTTTTGATGATGACAAACATTGGTATTTAAAATCTTCAATTGTTGTTAATCTAATTAACACGTTAACTTTAAGGGTATGAGGTTTGTAAGCTCCCCCTGAGTCCAATAGTACTTTAAGGTGAGTTTTGTAAGCTCCCCCTGAGTTCTACCCATGTTCATTAAATTCACCATTAAAAACCTAATAACACTCAGAATAATCTAACATTAAAATAGACTAAGAGATGAGATGAAGGTCCTATTAATTTAACTTGATTAAAATTAAATTAATGGGGCTCAGAGCCTATAAATACTATATATCTAGTCCGCCTTTTGTCATCAACAAAAAGATAAAGACAAAAAAGAGTGAGAAAATTAATTCAAACTAAGGTAGATAATATTAGTTCAGAGACACAGAAAGTGAGTTCAGAAGCATAAACATAGTCAGAAGTAGAAAGTATTCAGAAGTACAAACAAAGAAAAATAACAAGCTAAAGGGTGTGCAATTAAGGATTGGCTTGTTTCTGGATCATATCCATCAGATCTCTGACTAAGCTGTTTGTAGTCTCTGATTGCTTCTTCATTTCTTCTCTAAACTCATTGTTGCTTATGATATGATTGGCTTCCCTCAATCTTGCTTCTTCTTCCAATTGAACTTCTGTTTGTCTCTTGTATTCAACTAGTAGCAATCTTTGCTCTATAAGTTCTTTCTTCAGTCTCTTGTTCTCCTTCTCTAATTCTGAATCATTCTTCAGCTTCTCAAGAATAGGAGAATCTGTTTGAACTTTCAGCTTGGTCAACCACTTGAGATCCAGATTCTCAGAATGAACATTTGAAGAAATGATGCCTGAAGCACTCAAGAACATGGAAGTCCTCTTGCTCATCTCTTGAGTCCTCTTGATTTCCACTTCATGCATGCTCTTGACAACATCTTTGAACCAATCATTTAGAGTGTTCTGAGCATTGCTATGCATTTCAAGAGATGACTTCTGAAGTTCACTCATAACAAAGTCGACTCTTTCTCTCAGTCTTCTCCATTCCTTAACATAGTTTTCTTCATGGACAAAGTTGTTCCTGGCCTTCACTAACTTGTTCAGCTCCTTAAAAATACTCTCACACACATCTGCTAAGATAATAGAATCTAGAAACATGGTAGGTGGGGAAGAGATATTTGTGGTTTGGATAGGAGTACAAGTTTGAAGAGCTTGGGTTGAAGATGAAGGTAAGTCTGTGGCAGTGTTCTTAGTAACAGCCATTTGGGTGGAAGGTTCAGATGGTTGATCATGAACAAACTCTAGACCACTGATGGGTTTGCTCAGGTTCAGTAGGGTTGACATTATGGGTTTGAGAAACAAAGGTAGCTTCAGAAGGTGGAGCTACACTCAAAGGTTGCACAACAAGTGTAGGTTGTAACGCCCCAATTTATTATTTAATTATTTTTGGTTGAGTTTAGTGTCTTTTATATGACTTATGTGATTTATGTTGATTTATGACATGTTGTGGTGTTTTAATATTTTATTAAGTGGCCTTATATTATATTATTTTTTTAGTAAGAAAATACGTGGTTTGGATTTAGTAAGAAAATACGTGGTTTGGATTTAGTTAGAAAATACGTGGATTTAGTTAGAAAATATGTTGAGGGTGTGAGATATAAAACATAAGAGCCAGACACAAATTAGGTTGAGAAGCTTTTGGAGAAAAAGAGGAGAACCAAGAGAATAGGAGAGACAAGAGAAAAGAGAACCTGTAGAGTCTTGCAATCACCAATCTAAGGTAAGGGTGGGACTAATATTCTCTAATCTTAAGTGGTATAATTCTGAAATTGAATTTAGCATGTAGTTTTGTTGTTGTTCATGAGAATTTG
>Ga0228710_1011199_pt1 | contig 11681 bp, 11 predicted proteins | sample MedpolnodulmetaG_FD_177995 | JGI IMG/M metagenome (GOLD analysis project Ga0228710, IMG submission 177995) | Root nodule microbial communities from Medicago polymorpha collected in Santa Monica, California, United States - pink nodules | ecosystem: Host-associated > Plants > Roots > Nodule... | reverse complement strand
TGATTGAGCATAGAAGTCTCTTGGAGTTGTCCTTGAGCATTGAGAAGTCTCTTTCTTGTGTGATTGAGCAACTTGTAATTTGATATTACATTTTAGTGGAACTCTCCTTGGAAGTGCAAGGGGGACAAGACTACTTCCGGTTTGTGGAAGGCACCTGTATAATTGCTTGTGTTCTTTCTTCCTCTGTTCTTTTCATTTATCCGCTGCACTAAGACTCTGAACTCACTCAGACTCTGAACTACTTCAGACTCTGAACCTGAGAACAGTTCTTCAGAACGTAAGGAAGAAGTTTTCGAAAACACAATTCAACCCCCCCTTCTTGTGGTTTTTCTCACCTTCATCTTCTCCTTTGCCACCCTAGAAGCCGCCACAGTTGAATGTCATCATCGCAAGTAACGTATTTGTATCACCACCTTTTAGTTTGAAGGTTCCAAGTTTAATTTTTCAGGGTTAGAGATAGAAATCTCAAAAAAATAGTTTGAATAAAATCATAGTTAAAAATCAGATATTTGTCAAATTTAAGAACAACTAAAATGAAGAAAAAAAAGTTGATTTTAAGGACTTGATAGAAGAAAATATTGAATTTTTGACAAACAAAAGGAAAGAGATTTCAAGAGGAACATGAAAGGGGTGAATGAGCACTGCCCCATTTTTCGCATCGAAGAAGAATTTTTTTTTTTGTTGAATGAGATGGATATTATTTTGGTTGAATGGGTTGTAATTCTCAATGGGTAGAAATTGGATATAGGGAAGATCGATGATTCAATTCTATCGGTTTGAAGATGAAAATGGGACGAAAGTTAATGGCTTTGGAGGATTTAATTAACAAACCATACTTTTGAACTAAGGGTTACACCTTTCTAAAGAGGATAACAATACATTTTTAAAATCTCAATAATTATCAAGGCAATTGTTTTTGTCATTATGCTTCTTCAGTACAATATTTGAAATGAAATACTATTGTCTTATCTTGATCCTCGTATAAACCAATATGAACTTCATTTGCAAAGTTAAGGAAACCAAATATTAGTTGTCAATTAATGCTCAAAACAAAATGGATGTCATTGTCGCATAATTTAATATTGAAAATGAGTCTCAACCGCGCATGAAGCATGATAGATCAATCAATGTCAAGTATAAAAAACTTCGAACAAGAAAAGGAGTTGAAAGGACAGATAAATCAAATGATGATGTAGAAACTCTAACAGAGTCACCTGACATAATTAAAAAAAGTTGATTTTAAGGACTTGATAGAAGAAAATATTGAATTTTTGACAAACAAAGGGAAAGAGATTTCAAGAGGAACATGAAAGGGGTGAATGAGCACTGCCCCATTTTTCGCATCGAAGAAGAATTTTTTTTTTTGTTGAATGAGATGGATATTATTTTGGTTGAATGGGTTGTAATTCTCAATGGGTAGAAATTGGATATAGGGAAGATCGATGATTCAATTCTATCGGTTTGAAGATGAAAATGGGACGAAAGTTAATGGCTTTGGAGGATTTAATTAACAAACCATACTTTTGAACTAAGGGTTACACCTTTCTAAAGAGGATAACAATACATTTTTAAAATCTCAATAATTATCAAGGCAATTGTTTTTGTCATTATGCTTCTTCAGTACAATATTTGAAATGAAATACTATTGTCTTATCTTGATCCTCGTATAAACCAATATGAACTTCATTTGCAAAGTTAAGGAAACCAAATATTAGTTGTCAATTAATGCTCAAAACAAAATGGATGTCATTGTCGCATAATTTAATATTGAAAATGAGTCTCAACCGCGCATGAAGCATGATAGATCAATCAATGTCAAGTATAAAAAACTTCGAACAAGAAAAGGAGTTGAAAGGACAGATAAATCAAATGATGATGTAGAAACTCTAACAGAGTCACCTGACGCAATTGATTTCTATGTTTGAGAAGAACCAATACACTCTCGGACTTTGGCCCTCAAAGTAATAAAAAAAAAACTGATACACTCTAATTATCTTAGAGTGACGAAAGCATCCACAAACCTGAATCACCACCGCCACCAACACCCTGAATCATGTGTTAATTCCTCCGGGTTGTCTTGAATCACAGCCAAAAGAACAGATCATATCATCAATAAACATAGTCAAACTAAAAAAATTGCTAGAGCCTTGAATAATATTTGTGAGACACCACTAAGTCAATTGCCTCAACCTTGCGTCAAAGGTTACATAATTTATACAATGATTATGAAAGATGAATATCAAGCTAGATGACATGCATACAAGCACAGTCTTCACGCTCGCATCATTTGACCGAAAGGCGAAGCACTTTTGAAGATTGATGCCTTGTGAGCCAAGTTATTGCCATCTGAAAGTCATTGAGCAAGTATGGAGTGACATCTCTTGGTGAGGGTTTTTATGAGTTTTAATTTTCTTCCCTACAAATTGTTCAAAGTGATAGAGCGATTGGATCACGAAACATTAGCCTTGGTTTCTATAAACTCTTTACTTGGAGATTTGACTTTGACGCTAGCATGAAACAACAATCCAAACCTCAAGAGCATTGGAGAGCGAAGATACTTTTTGTTGTTGAAGAAAGTATTGGTACCAAGTATGCACCGGTTCTACCACAAATAAGTAAATACTTGATAGAACTTTTGCTCATTTTGTTCGGATGTTAGTGGACATCGAGCTCAAAATTTAACCAAAATAGAAAATCCTTGTGGAAAGAACAATATTTTCTTTTATTGCTGAGATTGAATATCAAAACATGTATGACTTTTACAACCATTTTAACTATATTCATCATCATGTAAGTTATTGCAAAAGAGTCAAATCTGCAAGTGTAGAGGAAAGCTTTTGTACAAACTAAAGATAACATGAAGGTATAAAACAAGAAAACTGAAATTATCAATTTGGAAGGTTTAAATTCAAGATTTAAGAAACCACTTGAAAGAACAAACAATTTGGAGGGTAACATGGCTCAAATGGTCTCAGGAAATGTCAATCTTGATGAAAGGGCACAACTAGTTGTACAGATTTAGAGCAAGACATTGAAGCAAATGCAACTAATTACGTGAGAATTTAAGCTATGCAACAAGGCACCTTTGAGGATGATCAAAGACCCACAACCATAAAAGTCACAGATGCAACACAGATTGATAACGAATATGAGGACCTTGAAGATAAGATAATATTTGTTTTATTAGGAGGTTAATGTACACACATCGAAGTAGGTCATTCCTGAGTTATTTGAAAAAGACATTAAGTTCTTGAAAGAGGCAAATGAAAACATTCACGAAGTTGTTAAAAAAGATATGAAATTCCTAAAAGAGTCTTGGGCTAATATGACTGCAGAACGTGTAATTCGACAACATTGATTTTGTGGTTGATTCGAAGTTAACGACTAATGCCTTCAACTCCAATAGGAAAGATATAACGGAATTTGGTCACATCATCACAACATGCCAAGATCTCCTTTCTTCACACTATACAAACTCTAGTGTGAAGTTTAGTATGCAACAAACAAATGTGGTAGCTCAAACAAATGTCCCACAACTCATCATCAATACCAATGATATGGATGTACGTCTTGCTTTTCCACTAGGAAAACTAAGTAGCATCTCTGTTGAAGGGTGAAGGTCTCATAGAGTAATTGTTCTTCTCAACATTGAGAGTATTGTAGTCTCAGTGAGCAAATGACATGTTTCTAGCATCACTGCTTTCTTCACCATACATGTTTTTCTCCATGGATCTTTAATTGTGGCACGATTAAGTGGTTAAGCATGAACCGTGCTATGATACCAACTGAAGGTGAGAAAAACACAAGGAGGGGTAGTTGAATTATCTTAGATTTTTCTAAAAAAAATTCTAAGTGATTCATAACTGGTTAGAGTCTAATGGATTTAGAGTCTGACGGGCGGAAATATCAAACACGAAGACGAGAGAGAGAGAGAGAGAGAGAGGGAGAGAGAGAGAGAGAGAGAGAGAGAGCAATTTATAATGGGTTCTCCCACAAAACTGGAGTAGTCCAATCCCCTTGCACTTCCAAGAGATTTCACTATAATCTCAATAGATTTCAAATGCTCAAAGACTCTTCCAAATGTTCAAGCACACTTGCAAGAGCCTTCCAAATGTTCAATCACAACTGAAAGAGACTTCCACTGCTCAAGCAGCAGACAGGAGACTTATAGTTGTTTATAAATCAACAAGATATGTTCTCACACTTGATATATAATCAGATGTGTAAACTGGACAAATCAAAACAAGCTCTAGAGACTTAGAATTTCTAAGATACAAATTTGATAAGAAATTCTTAAGCGTTCTTGCCAATTTCGTCCACCAAACATCCAATTTCTGTCCAAAAACATGTTGTAACCGAACCTCTGACTACTTGTTTAATATATTTAAATACCTTAATACTTACACAAATCCGTTGATGATGCATATATTTGTTTTGGGACAATTTTTTTAAAAGAATATTCAATGGTATTTTGTTTTGGGACAAATTTAACCTTTTTTTTTGTCAAATAACTTAGTGGTTAGAAATTCACTTAAATGAATAACTGTTTGATTGTGATTTTAAATTAACGCTCTATTAAACCTTTGGATATTACAGACTCACTTAAGAATCAGGGGGATATATTTTTAGAAGAGGGCACTGGGTCAAGAGATTGACCAGAGCTATTTTGTTAATTATCGTGATGCTAGATGAACTATTGTAGAAAATCCGTACAATTACCAAACAATGAGAATTAATTGATTCGAAAGATTTGATCACTTTAATCTCTAATATTTCCCAAAACCTTTAATTTTTATTTTTTCGTTAAATAAATAGCATATTGACATCAAAGAGAGTAGAAGGTAATACCACTAGACTCTACTAATTTGCCAAGTGCTCATATGTATTATTAAAAAAAAAGGAAAAAGATACATAAAAAACTAGAGGACATAAGCCTAACCCACTATTTCCACAAAAAAATTGTAGGTATACCCAAACATGTAATAAGAAAATTAAAAACAACACATGTGGATCATAACAACCTCTTAATCAGAGGTCTTCATTGTAGTGAATGGACCAACTGTCAACACAAAAGAAAATCCATGTACCATCATCTTCCTGCAACGAACGACAACAAGTTAAACACTTTTTCGAGCCCCGACCTAGGTACCAAATAGTACCCTCATTTCGGCACGGAGGAGGAAGACTAAAAATAGTCCAGAATCACAACGACCATCCAAATAGGTCCGGAGCAACACAACCACCCGACCCTTATCAAACCTTGAAGAACGACGTCAACCTTGAAGATGAAAACAAAGGTAGGTTGGGAATCTGCGCTGAAGCCTGACCGCATAAGAGGAATATGTATAATTTGACCCATACTCAATAATGAAACGACCACTTATACGATTTACATATCATAATAGGACCACCCTTTTGAGTTTCACCAACCAAAACCGCAACGAGCAACATCATAACATGTTGGCGACAAGGCCTTACCAAACACAGAACCACTGGTGCGGCGATGACAACCCAAACACCTTGATAACTGCAAATCTCAACATATTTGAAAAAATCATAGATCAAAGGTTAGTAACAACCACCAACACGCAACAATATTGCCATCTCCCATGAAACCTCAACACACAGAACCGACATAGTGGAAACGAACTAAAGCATGACACATCAATATGACAAATATAACCCGATTTCACTTGAATCCACAAAAATCGTCACCACCTTCAAGAAGAAATGAGTGACGATTTTTCAAACAAACAACCGGAACCACCGCATAACTGCGACAGACGATGACGACATAAAGACCCAAAATCCTTCCTCACAAGAGCGAGGATGACGACCAACAAACTCAAAAGAGAAGACTGAATCGTTGAACGAAACCCTTACCCGTTCATGAATCTCAAATCCATGAAGTCGATTGGGTTGATCCACCTTCGATGGGGTTTGATGGTTTCACGACTAGGTTAACCGATTGAACCACCACAAGGTTGTGATCACATCTTGAGAAAACCGGTTTGGATTGAGGGTGAAAATGGTGGTGGAAGGCGGTGAAATTGTTTAGGGTTATGAGAGTAAAGAGAGCTTACGGGAAAGAGAAGAAAATATCTGTTCATTTATTTTTATTTTGTATTAAACTCAAATATATGTTCTGCAATACCATTCATTTAATAAATCTTATTTATAATTAAATTGTTGAGTTGAGATTGAAACAACCCGCATGAGATGAATTTATTTATTACTTCAATGAATTTTTTAAGATATAACATTTATTCAAATTGTATCAAGTTTTTATCATCTGTAAATTATAGAGCAATATATTTGAACAACTATTTGGTATAACCTATTTGACAACCTTCCTTTTCTTTTTTTTTCCATTGGTCAAAAACAATAGAGAGAGAAAAAAGAAGAGAGAGTAAGAATATAATGTGAATATAAGAGAAAAAGTTGTCTAAAATTGTCATGGTTGTACAAATATCATTTCAGTAAATTATGTCACTGCCAACTCACTAGACATTTAACATGTGTTTTATCACCGTAAAAAAGGTTTTTGTGACTTAAAGATAAAGCATAGATGTAAGAGTAAGACATGAAAGATAGAAGCAGAGCATATTGGTAACGTGATTTTTGTTCTATTTTTCTCCCAAAACAGTTGACCTTGGTGTTGTCTTTGTGTTTGTGAGAGTAACAAAGACAAAGACACCACACCAATAACGCGTTTCTCAAACTCAAATTCATTCACATTAAACTCAAATTCAAACTCAAACTCAAATTCTAACTTCACCAAAACGATGTCGTTAGAAGAAGAAGAGGGTTTCGACCATACACTCCTCGTCGTTCGCGAAGTCGCCGTCTACAAGATCCCGCCACGAACAACCTCCGGCGGTTACAAATGCGGCGAATGGCTCCAATCGGACAAGATCTGGTCCGGCCGTCTCCGCGTCGTATCCCGCCGTGACCGGTGTGAGATCCGGTTAGAAGATCCGAACTCCGGCGATCTCTTCGCCGCGTGTTTTGTTTTTCCCGGTCAGCGTGAGGGTTCGGTTGAACCGGTTCTCGATTCGTCGAGATATTTTGTGCTTAAGATTGAGGATGGGCAAGGGAAGCATGCGTTTATTGGATTAGGATTTGCGGAGAGGAATGAAGCTTTTGATTTCAATGTGGCGCTTTCTGATCATGAGAAGTATGTGAGAAGAGAACATGATAAGGAGTCTGGTGATGCTGATGCCGCGGAGGATTCGCAGATCGATATTCATCCTGCTGTTAATCATAGGCTTAAGGTAGTTTCTATTATAGCAATTTTGTGTGATCAATCTAATTGCAGTTTAACTTTAATTTATTGTAGCGGTTATTATTATGATGATGATTTGCTTACTATTTTCAGTTGAAAAATAGTTTATAATCGAAATTTAGTGAGTTAAGTTTATTTTTAGTATGCATAAATGATTGATTAGTTTTTGTGTAATTTTGGTTACTGTTAATTGTTGTGGATAAGTAGATCACTTGGATGCTTGTGTTATGATTACAATTGCTTTGTGATATAATTATGATCACGGTGAATTGTTCGAGGGTGTTTTTTGGCCAAATCCGATGGTTAGAGTAGTTTCTTGTTGTGTTTATGTTTCTCAAACAATGTTTTAAATCATGGCTGTGGTGGCATGATTGTTGCTGTTGCAAATGATCGTGGTCAAATGGGGCCAATGTAGTCTCAACAGTGGTTGCAGAGACATCATATTTCTAAAACCTTGATGTCGCAACCTAGATCGCAAACCTTTTTTTAAAACTATGTTTACAAAAATCACGGCCTTCTCTTTAACAGTGTTTTTATATTTCTCGTTGTGAAGCCTTGCTTATCCTATGTTTGAAGTATTTGTCGATTGGCCTGTAGGAGGGAGAAACCATCAGGATTAATGTGAAGCACAAGGCGGCTGGTGGAGCTGGCATGCTTTCAGCTGCTGGCCTATCGGGTGTGCATGTAGCAACACCGAAGCCAAAAGTATTGAACCTTGCTCCTCCACCTGGTGCAGGAAAAATCAGATCTGCTCTTCCACTGCCACCAAATGATCCTGTTGCTGCTCGGATTGCTTCTACCAGTCCCGTATCTAGTGTTAAAGGGACAAAAGAAGGTGTGAAACAGTCTACTGATTCTCTATCGGATCTTTCTCAATTACAGGTATGCTGGTCCTGCTCATTCCTTAAGAGCCTTTTCTATTGCCACTTCATTTGTTTTTGCAATTGAATGAATATTTTAAAACTTGCAAATTATTGCATGGCCGGGCAACTACTTTGTTTCTTTTAGACAGATTGAAAATTATTCTGCTAAATTTTATTTTGAAGATGCCGTGTACCTATCTAAGATTATGCTATGCTTCTAATTAAGTAATACAGTCAACACTGAATAACAAGAATACTAACTGCATTTCTTTGGTTATTCATATAAAATGACTGTTCTGATTTGTAAAACATGCAATTACATTGGTTATGCATATCCGTGATCATGTTACTTTGCCAGATTAGTTTCCCTATATGGTTGTAGTCCCTGACACTGTTTAAAAAGGAATCATTTGTAACATATTGTATGCTTACATTTACAGAAGAATCTTCCCTCATCGGCCACTCCTGGATCGACACCTGCATCAGGATGGGCAGCCTTCTGATTATATATACGAGTATCTTAACTAAGAGGCTTTTATTATTCTCTGATTTATTTTGGGGGTTTTTCATTTTGAGAAAAGAAATATTGAAGGAAGCTGAAGAAAGAGGTGTCATAAGTATAGTTAGCGCATGATATTGAGTAATTCAATTGCTCGAGGAATGTCCTGGAAATATTGATGTTTTTCCTTGGTTTGTAATAACATGTTTCTATATCATATAAAGTTAATTTCTCCCCAATCCCTTGATCTCTCCCAATCCAAAGTGTGCTTATGATTTTTCTGCTCAAAGGAGCGTTTCTTATGCATTTCATCAACCATCAACCCAATTTATCTGTCTCAACTGTGGGAGAAAGTTATTGTCAAATCTATAAACATATATTTAAAAGAACATTTATAATGGGACAGAGGGAGTATACATTTCATCCAGATATTTAAAAGACAAATAACTTGTAAAAGGTTTAGGTCATCATAGAATCGATGAAAGATTGTAAATCAGTGAACCATTGTGTTTCTCTTGAATTTGTTTAGTTGGAGAACACTAGTTTGAAGTGTATATTAAATAAATGGGTCCATCAAATGTCACATTATTGAATTTATATTTCCAAAACTTTGGTAACGGAAAAAAAAGCAGGATCTTGACTAAAAAAAGTTCAAATGTTTTGCAACTGAAAATTAATTGGAGATTGCAATCGAAAAATGATAATGAATATTACTTCAAATTGAAAATGACCCTTATTTACATATATTTTTAAATGTGAATCTCATAACAAGACATGGTTATAACTTAAATTTTACAACCTTAAAAATTTCTTGAATGCGCCATGCACAGGTACACATTCATGGGATTTGGATTTGGATTTAACAGTTACTGTGTGGAGGCAGTAATTGATCTGAGCCGTCTGATTGGAAATGAACGGCTGAGATATCACTATGCGAAACTACCACGATACAGACTGTGTATTCAGAGTCGTTGGATCGCAGATGTACGACCGGGATTCACTGCTGCGGTAAAGTGTGTGAATTTGCTACTGCAGTGAATCCCTGTCCCATATCCATGTTCCCTCCCTGTAAAAATGTTCACATGAAACCAATAACATCACAAGTTCTTTTTTACGCGCACACATTTTTGTCTGCTTAGAATTTACCCATACCAGAACCAAATAAAAGAAAGAGGATTTACAAAACTGCCATTTGCAGCATATTCCCAAGTACAAAATTGTGGTAAGAAACCACCAATATGCAAATGTGCATTCTTCTCTCACCCGTATCCCAACAAAAACTTAATATCAGTACACAAAAAATTAACCCGTCAAAACACTAGGAAAAGCTTCACCGTCTAATGTTCAGTCTACGTAATGAGTATCCCCTAAACTTCTGTGATCAGCAGTACTGAGCAATCGGCATCAAAGTAATGCAAATAACATACTATACTTGATAGTCTGGCTTCAGAACCCAATGGGAACCATTTGACCCTTTATGCAGAGTCGCTATTTCCTTTAACATATTCTTGAACAGGGGAAGATCTTTTGAGGGAATCCTGTCCTTGAAATACTGAACTATGCTGTCTGAACTACAACTGCCACCTTTCTGTTGGAAAAAGGTACAGATTTTCCGAATCATTACTTCAGGTTGGAATCCAGATGAATTTTCAGGAGCCCTGTTAGTTCTAACATCTACAGACTTTGACTGACCAAACTGATGCTCAAGCCCGGCACTGATGGCTTTTTCTTGATTACCTCGAATTTTGGATAATATTTCAGCAGAAGATAATGCCTTACCAGAAGAAGCCCCAGCAGCATATCCATTGAATTTGTTAGATCCCTGGTTTGGTGATTCATCAGATGCTTTGCTATTGTTTAGCAACTGGGGTTTCACAGTTGAACCAAACTTCCGCCGAACAGATGATGGTGCACCAGCAGCTCCTGACCTTCCTGTCCATGTAGGAACCGAGACGCTTTCATGGTTTCGGATCATTCTTGATTGACGTAAAGCTTCTGCAGCTCTTTGCGCAACCTTGGAAGCTTCCTCGTCAAGTCTCATCTTCTCCTCATCATGGGCATCCATGATCAAATCATGGTTCATGGCACTCTGACATCATATAACAAGTTTATCAGAGGAAACCAGTACATTGAAAAAAGGAGTACTAAAAGGACAAGACACAGACCAATATGTACATTCTAATATAGTCTGAATATGTGGTAAAGATACTTTATAATTCTTGTACAAATCAATATACGCTTGCTTGTTTCATAATTATTTTCATTCTTGAATAATTATTGCTCGTACAAAGAATGTAGTTTCCAATAATATGCTCAAATAAAAGTAATGATGCACGATAATTTAGATGCAGGTTGAAAAATACAGAAGAAGCTTACATGTATCCCATTAGCATCAAAAAGACTTCTCAATATATTTGCTTCTTCATCAACCCCGTTACTTTTGTCAATCTTCTCTTTCCCTTTTCCTCTTGAAGATCCTCTGCGTGATTTGCCATCATCACCAACTGCATCATCTTCAGAACCCAGTTCAACAGTTTGACTATATTCATTATTATCCTGATTTTCTTGATGTGCCCCAATAATATTTACATCTTCAGATATTTGACTGAAAATATTTGACGTTTCTGTTGACCCAGTTTCTCCATCCACATTCAAAACAAAAAGATCCTTCATATCTCGAGCCTTAAAGAACCTTTTCTGCTGTGGGTTCTTCAATATCTTATTCGTAAGAAAATGTTTGTAAATCTGACGATGATATACTTTCTCCTCTATAGTTCCACGTGTGATTAACCTATATATAGTTACATCCCGTTTCTGACCAATTCGCCACGCACGCTCTCTAGCCTATATAACATTAGTCTCCATGAGAATCAAGTTGATACAATTTCACAAACAAAATTGAATCTGAAAATTATCAGAGGCATCAAAATTCAGAGTGTATTCAGATTGATGGAAAAGGAAGGAAACTGAATGAGGTGATAAAGGAGGCCATTGTTCATGCCCCCTTCCATACCCCTTCCTTCCTCTCTTCCCC
>Ga0228710_1011196_pt1 | contig 11683 bp, 2 predicted proteins | sample MedpolnodulmetaG_FD_177995 | JGI IMG/M metagenome (GOLD analysis project Ga0228710, IMG submission 177995) | Root nodule microbial communities from Medicago polymorpha collected in Santa Monica, California, United States - pink nodules | ecosystem: Host-associated > Plants > Roots > Nodule... | reverse complement strand
TTTCAAACCAAAGCGCTATATACACCTAAAAGCATAGGTAGCGCTTTTTCAAAAAAGCGCTAGCTAAGGCCTCCGTGTTTTGATTTATAGCGCTTTAGTGTTAAAAGCGCTATTTATGCGGCGCTATATTTTCTCAATTTTGTAGTAGTGTTTTAAGACATGGGGGCAATATTCGGCACATATAATATCAAAAATATGATAATTTTGTAAGAGTATATGTATACATCGTAATATACTTTAGTACTTTTTAAATTATAAAAATATATGAATGTTTTTGAAGAATGAAAAGTAACAATTATATCTTACATTACCATGTTATATTGATTGTTGAAATAAAATAAAATTGCAATTGTAAAAATACTATGATCCAAAATAGGCAATTTAAATTTAATTATACTTGTCATCAAATGATTTTTTTTTTTGACAAAACTTGTCATCAAATGATTGTGAGGGACAAAAATTAAAAAGTTGAAATTTTTTTTTTTTGGTTTTTTTTTTTTTTTTTACAAGGTTTTTATGGGTTGTGTTGTTAGTAAGCAAACGAAATAAATTTTTACTGCCCAAAATTACCTTAAAGCTACTAGTATGGACATATAGTAGCAATGCATTTAAAAAAATTGTGCAGGAGCCCCCACAGTATTGTGAGTGGCTCCGCCACTGCGTCTAAAACAATACATAAAATTCCTTTGTTTTGTAAGTGTAGATGAAATTGAAGAGAGATGGGCGTAATTTTTCCTTAAAAAAAGTAGAAGTTTTAACGCAATAGATAATTTATCATTCTTAACAAACTAAAATGAATTATATTAACAATAAAAAGTATTCATCATAACACAATATGTGCTAAAGTGGAACACCAGAGTCTTATAAAGAGAGCACAAACGACCGAAAAAAATGAATTATATTAACAATAAAAAATATTCATCATAACACAATATGTACTAAAGTGGAACACCAGAGTCTTATAAAGAGAACACAAACAACCGAAAATAGTAGAAAATGAAAGAGTGTTGCTAGTCAATGCTCAAGCAACAAAAAGGACTATGTCATTGACCATGATAACCAAAAGTTAAATTAACATATTGTGTCTTCAGCCACCAATAGGAAAGTAACTTAACTTTATTTAAAAGATGATGAATGAGGATTTCCTTTTGGCTAAATATTCTATCATTTCTCTCTTTCTAAATTACTTAAACGCATGAAAACCAAATAACATACATAGAAGATCATCGTACTTTTAAACCGTCTGTTAAAAAGCCAAACTGCATAAAATGATTTGAAATACTTGAAGGATCAACCGAAGAGAAATCAATCAAATGCCGAACATTCTGACAATGCTGCTGAAGAAGTTAAAATTCAAAATAAGTGATTAGCCGTTTCTGAAGCACCGCACCCTCTAACACAAAGTTAAGAGTCTTAATTAAGGATGTCTCGCCTAAATAAGTTGTCCTTGATAGAAAGCTGATTTTTTAGAAGATGTCAACCAAACACATATACCTTCAAAGGAATCTCCTTGTGCCAAAGAAGATAAACATGAGTATGAACATGGGGAACAGACTGAACTAACAACGGATATGTGTTCCACTGACAGAGTAACCAACCGTCGGATCTAATTTCCACTGCCAATGATCACCGTTGCTAACTTTAAAATAACATTGTTAAGTAAAGTCCTGCACTCCACCACCAACTTATCCTCCAACATAAACAAACGACGCCTCAAATTCCAAGCATCTCCTCGAATCAAACTTAATTGTAAATAAAATACTTTAACAAAGGGTAAAATTAGAAAAGGAAAAAATCAATCCAAATTCATGTATTTTCTTAACATGGAAAATAAACCATCCATTACAAATTAATCGGTGCATCACATCAATATTTAAATAATTATTACAACTCAATTATGTTTGATCTCCACATACATATAACCATGTCATTTTGTCATGAAGACTAGACTTGTAGATTTCATACATCAATATAGATTAAATCAATAAAGTGTAAAATAAACTCTTAAATTTTTCCATTTCATCAGGAGGAAGAGCCACTATAATATTTACTCCGTCACCACCCCCTTCACCTCCATTAAAAGAAGGAACTAATAGTATAATATCCTTCCTATGATAAACCACCGGACAACAATACTTAGGCTTCCCCCATGGATACTCCACCTCTTCAAACCCTAACCTCCACCATGAAGACACCAAAACATCACCATTTGGAAAACCATTATACAACTCTCCCCAATCAATAATAGATCTTGCATACTCATCACTCATTCTTCTTGAACCCTCCTCCACCATCTCCACCAACCTCGAAAATTCACCTTCCTTCAGTTCCTCACACTTTGCCGAAGCGTACGCTGTTAATACTGCATTCCCAGTGTACGTTTTCGGTAATGGAGGATTCAATCTTGAACGTATATCAACCGCATACAAAATAACAGATGATCTATTAGGATCGTATGATTTAGATAATGCTTTACATCTCCATATATGTGCGGTGACAACATTAAAACTGATGACACGAGAGGTGTTATTACCTTTTGCCTTTTCCTTAAGGTTGTTGATATCTTCATATGTCAGTTGAAAAACCATGAAGTCAAGTTCTTCTGAGGAAGCTTCAAAGACACCAGATTTAATGCCTAAAGGTAGATTATCGAGCTTGATCATCTCATGGTGGGGGAAGTTGACATGTGGAGGGGATCGTGCAGCTAGGAGTTGTCTGTCATGGAAGGGTGTCACAGTCAATTGCATGCTGGTAGCCAATGAAGCAAGGTTGTCTAAGAAATTTTTGAAGCTAAGTCCATCAAAGGTCACATGGCTCGTTGTGAAGCCTATAGCGAAACCACCACACTTGAAGGATGTTAGCTGTGAAGCAATTAATGCAACATCATTAGTTTCTTTTTTGTTGTTGTACACATCATTAGTTTCTAATTAAGCTTAATTTGGATCAATTATGATTGAAATAATGTTTCATATATTTATCAGCCAAAGAATTAAATATCTTCTTTTGTCAAATAGCCTCGTAGTTATACTCACACACTATAAGTGTTGATAAGTGAGAAATCTGGGGTTCAAACTCTAACCACTGCACTGCACATTAATATTCATGAAGCTACCAACTGAGTCGTATTTAAGTGAGTTAAATATCTATCTCTCTTTTTTAAAATAGCTAGAGTTTATTAAACGATTAATCTCCACTAGACACGCAGAGCAAGACACAAATAAATAAAATACAACACGAACGTCATTTATAGGCGGAACATTCGAACCCGAAACTGCATAAACGCAACAAAAAAACAAGCTAAAACCCAAACAAAGAAAACACGTGTTGGACATCGAACGCAAGCCGCTGGAAAAAAAATCAGTCAAACCCCGCGAATGGTATAAGGAAAATGTTAATCGAGGAGTAACAACAACACTTTTTTTTCAAGTCTCTTCATAACATCCACTTTTTTATTGGAAGAAATCAATGTGAGTTCTACACTTTAAAAATGAGACCCACATAAAGTGGTGAGGCTTACATTAATTTCATCTAATAAAAGAGTGGATATTAAAAAATGTTGAAAATAGAGTGGTACTAACATTATTCAATACTAAATAGGAAAGAAGCAAACAATATTACTTCAATGATCAAAATGAAACATTGCACATTAGAGAAAAGTTCTTAAAATGGTGTTAAAAGAAAAATGTGTAAAAACCTTAAAATAGTAATACTATGCAACTAATATTTCCCTCTTAACAACTTGCTAATGGGATTTATATTGCCACATCATTTTAAACAATTTGCTAATTTTTGTTGTAATAACGCAACTTTTAAAAACTCGTATTGGACCCCATAATATAATACTTATTAATATTTTATTTAAATTTTAGTGTAACTTAAGAAATATACGATATTTATATTTGAACAAGTTTTAATATTTTTAACATGCGTCCTTAGAACACATATTAGTATGACCTTTTTTCAATATTCATGAAACACATTATCGTGAGAGATATTTTTTTTTGTCAAGTAACTAGTGACTAAAAATTCACATCTTAAGATGAATAAGTGGAATATATATATGCGGTGTTCAAACTCTTGCATATATTATTCAATGTTCATACCAATTAAGGTAAACTTACAAGATTTCACGAGAGATACATTAACGAATACAATTATTTTTTCTATTACTTTAAAGAATTAAATATAATTAACTATATTTTTAAAGAAAATGATAATAAATGTTCCCGAGACACTCTTTAAAAACTATAGATAGGAAGTATTTATGGAAATGTGTGTATTCAATGTATTATTGGATTTTAACAACAAAAAAAAAAATTGCTTACACCCTCCGGTCACTATTACAAGCAAAACTTTGCATTTTAAATTCATTTAACTGATGATGTATATGGACTTTATTGTAGATCATATACATCATTTAATGAATAAATCTAAAATGTTTTTTTAAGGAATAAATCTGAAATGTTAATTTTTTTTAAGGAATAAATCTAAAATGTTAATTTTTACTTATAATAATGATCAAATGGTATATTTTAGAATGCTTAAACCACGGAGGCACTTGTTAGCAAAACAAGAGCGTGAAATGTTTGTCCTCGTGAGCTTAGCTTAGTTGTTATAAACAATGCATAATATACACAAGGTCCTGCGTTCAAACTCGGGCCACACAAAAAAAAGAGCATGTTTTTGTTTTCTGAAAGAGTTTTTTTTTTTTTGGGTTTGTCTAACATGTGCAATATTGCACATGTTAAGGTAACTAAAAATAGAAACTATTTATTAAAAACAGCAGTTATTTATTAAAAAGTTATATATTTAATAAAAAAATGCACAAGTTTCAATATCAACATACCACTTTAAACTTCTTAACATGTGCAAATTTGCACATGATAGAACATTTTTTTTGTCACTATGACATACAACATTTTTTATATATATAAAATCGAGTGTATTTATTTCTAATTAGATGGAGTAGAGAGATGGTAAACAGTTGTGTCATCAATGTGGATAAACCCTCTAAGATCGGGTGTATCTCTTGAAAAAACAAACACATTTAATAACAATAAACAAACGAATTTAATAACAATCTCTTAAAAGAACATACGCATTTAATAACAAAATATCGGTGCATACCCTAAAAAAAAAAATGTTAACCGGTGTCCTAAAAACAATGGTTAAGGATTTCTAAAATAGAATTTTTTTATTAAAAACAACAACTCTTTACTTTTATAAAATTAAACATTCCACTTTTCACCAATTTTCAATGCATAATTTCCACATTAATCTTCTTAACTAGTGCCCTTAAGGCATTAGTTCACATTTCCTTAAAAAAAAATGTTTCCCCCTTCCTTGTAATTTACTACTCACTCCTCTTATATTAATTGTCCTATTTAGAATGTGCACCCTTTATAAGAAAATGGAAGAAACAGTCATTTTAGTCCCTGATTTTACATTTTACTATCACTATAGTATATGATTTAGGATAAAACGTAAATTATAAAGTAGTATCCGCATGTGTACATTTGTTAGCTAGTTTAGTCTTTAATGTTAAAATTTACGGTTAAATAATGTGCTTATAATTGATTTGTCTAACAAGGATGTGTGGCATAGATATAGGGACTAATATGACAATAAACCGTTCCAAATTAACACACAAATCCCTCCATCCCTAAATCATTGAAATCTCATTCATAATGAATGTGCACCTAGCTAAGGCAGAAGAAATTTATTCAAGAATAACCAAAGGGAAATGCTAATTTTTGCCGTTAAAACACAAGTTAATGAATCAAATATAAAAATAGTTAATTGGAATGTGTGCATTACATTTAATCTTTAACTTTTTAATAAATTGAATACACAAAATTTTAGAAAACATTTTTTTTTTTGGATTTCTTAACATGTATCCTAAGGGCACAAATTAGCACTACCTATAATCAAATGACAATAATACATTTCAAAGTGTTTCGAATGCTTTAAAACTGGGGAATTTCAAAATCTCAGTGTAATAATAGTGATTTTCAATATGAAAGCTACACACGGCTCATCTCCGTAATGAAAAATATTTGGAAAATTTGAGCAACTTCAAACAAGTCATCACAATTTTATCCTTGATAGCAGTGAACTATGGTCCTTAATTAGCTGCAAGTTTAAGTAAAATAATGTCAACTTCATTTGATTATTTTTTCTGATATCCTACCTTGATTGGATGGGATGACTGGGAAGAAAAAGGAGAATGGTTACAAATTCGTTTGAGAAGAATGAATTGAGATTTTAAGATTTAGGGATTTAAAGATGGGATTTGCTAGAACACACCCACTACTTTTTATGTGGAAGTATTTTAGCAAGCTACACCTTATGGTGTATTTAACCATTTTTTAGTTATCATTTGCTAAAACACTCCTTCTAAAAAAATAAGTGGGTGTATTGTAGCAAATGCTTATAGGAGTTGCTAATATACACCCACTTATTTTTTAGAATGAGTGTTTTAGCAACATTCACCTTAATGTGTATTTAACAACTTTTTAGTTATATCTTTGCTAAAACACACCTTAATAAAAACTAGTGGGTGTATCCTAACAAACCCCTTTAAAGATTTATGTGTTAATTTCGAACTATTTAATGTCACTTTGATCCTTATATCCATCCACACATTCTTGTCAAACAAATCTACTGTCAGCTCATCATTTAATGGTCGATTTTAACATTAAGGACTAAACAGGCTAAGAGAGGTACACATCCAAAGACTATTTTGTATTTTATCCCGATTCACGGACCATTGTGACATCGAGGTGCAAAGTCAGAGAGCAAAATGATCGTTTTCCCGAAAAATGATTAATTGAGTAGATTAAGGGAAAGTGATTAATATTTTTACACAATAGTGACTTTTTTTTACAATAGAGATTAATATTACATTGAAAACTAGGCTTTTTTTAAAAAAATCAAATGCATCTTTGTTGTCGGAATTATTAGAATTTTGGGTTAGATCTAACTCAACCCTATAAAACTGACTTATAAGGTTAGAATTACTCTCACTTATAAATACATGTGCGTGTTATATCTCATCAAATATGAAACTCTTTAACACACTTCCTTACACACATGATTGACTGGACATCTGAAGTGTGACCTGAATGACATGACAAAGTTGACCTGATCATATCAAACGATTCAATGGAACAAGTTCTTCTGAGGAGGCCACATGCTATTAGTTCATCGTTATTGGGTCATGCTTAAGATGTTCAGTTTTTGGTCTGAGGAAGATGTATTAAGAATCCCATACTGAATGAAATATCTCAAAATATTTACAAAGTATGGGCAGACTTAACCTTATTAGCTGGTTTGACCCATTATAGAAATATAATATGAATTTCTCCCTTAATTTTCTATTTTTAGGATCTTTACTTAAAAACATTGGATATGAGCTAAGGAAGATAAATTGGCAAAAAAGAAAATATTTGTACCTGGACAACAAATAGTGGTAGATCACCTATCTTAAGAAAATCTTTTGCACTGTGAACAAATTGTGCAAAAGCTTGATTAGGATAAGCCAAGTTTCCAATTTGATCCAATTCGTATTCACTAGAAGCCACAACAAAGCCAACACCTTCTGCATTGCAATCTATCTCCAACCTCTTGGTTTCAGAGTTCATCTTTAATCTTCCAGCAAGGAAGTCATAAGCCACTAGAGCATCTTCTAGAGCTCTCTTTAACTTCTCGGTCACTATTTGAGGAGGAAAATCTTTGTTTGCTTCGAAGAAATGAACCGTTTTCACGTGAAAATTGAGAACCTTGTCTATGTTTGATAAGAACAAGGATTTCTTCTCAATTTGTTTTGATGGAAAAATCAATGAAGTTTTGTAGATTGTCACCTTCATGTCTTGAAGAAGAGGTGTAGTTTCTTGGCTAGTGGTTCCCATCCTCTATTGAAAAATAATAGCGAAGCGAGTGTGTATGTGTTTTTGTTTTTGTTGAGTCCTTTATACTACCTATGTTCCTATATATAAGATCATTTTGTCAAGATCACGTGAATTAAGAAAATTGATATTTTATTAAAAAAAATTGTAATCACTATTGTTTTTACAATTTTATCTTTTAAGAAAGATAACTAGTTTATGTTTTCAACATGTTATTTATTGTTGATTGAAGAAAAAATATATAATAAATAAAGGTATTTATGTAAGGAAATAATTAATATAGTTGGAAATAGCAAAAAATCTTATAAAAGAGACAAAAAAAATCTCAAAAAGGTCTTATAATTAAAGACGAATGTAGTAGTATTAATGAGGGCAGGATATGTTTGAAAAAAAAGAAGTAATAAATGCATTTAGTAATTGGTAGAGAGTCTTATACTCAGGGACACAACTTTCTGTTTGTAAATAGTCTTATAAAAAAGAGTAGGGAGTACTCCCTTCGTTTGTCAATTATATGCAAATTATGACTAATTAGGTTTATTCAATTAATGATGTATGTGGTCCATAATATAGATTGCATACATCATTAATTGAATAAACTTAACACACTATTTGTTACAACATAGTTTTCTAGTGAGAGAAACTCCAACTTCTCTCTAAACTTTCTTTCTCCTTCGTTCATCGAGGAGGGGTGGTTTTAGGTCATTTTTTGACCTAGAATCACCCCTCGACGTCTTTTTTTCCTTTTCTTTCAATCTAAATAAGTGATTTTCACATATATCAAGTTTTTTCTATTGTGTTTTTTTGTGATTCCGTCGTCTAAGTGCGGCGTTGTGTTGTTCGTCGTCTTGTGCGACGTTTGATTTCGCGTCTTATCGCGGTGTTCGTTTATTTTCTATTGAAAGATCGACATCAGTCAATTACAAATTCAACCAATGATTTGGGCGTCAACGTTGAAGATCCGGAAGCATGTGAATTTCGGTGACTTTAGTTTTATCTTTATTATTTGTAGGCATTTTGCCATTTTGTGCTATTAACTTGGGTGTTGTGAGTTTGTTCACAGGTTCACCCTTTACGTTTTTAGCGATGTTTGTATCTGATGTAATCTATCGATTTGAATGAATGAATATCGTTTTATTTTTGTCAAAAAAAAAATTAATTGAATAAACTTGAAAAATCAAAATTTGCTTATACTCCTCCTGTCTCATATTAAGTGACACAGTTGACTCTGTCACACATACCAATGCATATATGTTTTTATCTTTAATATCTTTAATTATCTATTAGAAAAAATTATGAAAATTTAATATTTTAAAAATATTCATCGAGACGAATCCAACAACATCTTATATGATATTATTTATCTTTGTATATTAGTAGAAAAGTATGGTCAAAGTTTGTTAGGTCAATAATGCACATTATCAAATAGGTCATTTAATATGGGACGAAGGAGTAATTGACAACGGATCGAGTAATATATTTGAACTATTAGTTTTGAAAATCATTAAAAAAATAATTAGGTGGATAGATGAGATGGATATCCATCAATTAAAGATTATTAATGGATGGGTTGTATTGAATTTTATTCTTGAATTTTAGTGGATAGTAAATAAATTAATGAGTTGTTTTAATTTATCCATTACAATCAAATCTAAATTTATCTAACCAGTCCATCTTGTCATCCATAATTTTACTCTCTTCTTGGATTGAGCTTTTTACTTCTTGTGGATTAGTGTTGGAAGCATCAAACTATAAAATGTCAACCAATGAAGGTGTTCAAACCCGTTCCAAAAAGGGTGATATCACTTGAAGTTTGATGATGGTTCTCCATCTCTCTTAGCTCCATTTCTGAAATTTTAGTGAAAGATTCATAGTAAACTGCACTGAAGCTTCCTTTAGTTTTTGCTGGTTCTACTTTTATTTTATTTTTATGGCAGAACTTTGCAGTTTTTTGATAACTTACGACATCATGAAAATAGTTTTATTTATTATGTTGGTTGTAATCTATGTTGAAGACATGACCTCTGTTGGTACATACCCTCGAAGTGCTATCATGCAAACTTTTGAGAACATGGCATTTGGTGGATCTCTATGAATCACATAGACTTTTTGGATTAGGAGTGTCCTGATATTCGTGTTTATGTCTGTGTTTTTTGAGAACACGACATTTGGTGATCGACATGATGTCGGTGTTCGTGTTGTGTCTGATGTGCTTCATAGGGTGATCTCAGCAGTTACTTTTTAGTGCTTTAGGTTCCATGACGACATGCATTATGCTTTGGTTACTTTTTAAGGCACATTTTGTTTTGTAGAAGAGACACTTGAATCCCTTCCTGTGTTTCTTTAGTTGCACCCTTGTTTTTCTTTTAGGCTTTGGCTTAGTCCTCCGAAACTTGAATTTTCCTTTTTCCTATTGATATTGGATCCTAGTTCAATTCTATTTCTGCATATTAATCAGAATCATTTACTAAAAAACGTAAGTATTCCAATTAATCGAAAAAGATACTTTTTGGGTTGTTTAGTCACTACCAAATAGCCTTCACTCTATCATAACATACTTTGAGCATATTTTATTTTAGTGGTATAATTTTCAAAGAACTTTTTTTTAATAAATTAAAATGAATTATATTAACACGCATTCTCCTTAACACAAGAAGTACAAAAGACAACACCAAAAGTTTACAACATAATGATCCGGTAAAACAACAAAAAACAGGGATTAACCAATGCCTAAACAAGCAAAAGGGTAAAGTCACCAACTATAATAACCTAAGACAAAATTATGAAATTTTGCAAACCACCAAAAAGAAAAAAGCTCAACTTTATTTAGAAGATGAGTAATTGCATGCTCCTTGTTTGTAAAAATCATGTTATTCCTTTCATTCCAAATAACTCAAACACCAACGAACCAAATCAAATGCATTAAGGCTCACTGCTTTTTAGAGATACCTGCTGAGTTGCCAAACTGAATGAAATGATCTGAAATTACAAATGGATCAACCAAGGACAAACCCAACAAATTATGCACCAGAACCCAAAGATGACTAAATATATTACAAGACAAAAACATATGATTAGCTGTTTCAATGTGATTGCACCCACTCGCACAAAACTTTGTATTGTGAGGGATAATGTATCGTCTAAATAAATCCTTAGTAGACAGCCTTATACGAAGAAGTCGCCAAGCATATAAAGAAACTTTTAAGGGGACGTCTTTATTTCAAATGAGATCCAAAACAACAATAAAATGAGATGGCTCCCGCCCAATGAGTAACTGATATGCACCACGCACCGAATATCCATCAACCGGATCCAACTGCCAACATCATTGATCAACAATAGTAACATACAAATGTACATTGTCAAGCAAAACTCTACACTCCTCTACCATCTCCTCCTCCCAAGCCAGCAACCGCCGCCTCCACTTTCAAGTCTCTCCTTCGACACCCCACCCTAAAGAAAACATATCTAACACCGTCAACCAAGGATTATCAGACAAGTCAAACAATCTCCTAAAATGATATCTTAGCTTGAACTCCCTTAACCACATATTCATCCAAAAAATGGTCTATGCACCATTACCCACCTTATACCTTATATCATCCTCAAACCACCTCCCCACCGCCAAACCATCCCCATTACAAATTCGCACCAACTCCTTCCATCAAACAGATCCATCCCTACAACCCTCATCCCCCCCCCCCCCCCCCCCCCCCCCCCCCCCACACCCCCCCCCCAACCCCCCCCCCCCCCCCCCCCCCCCCCCCCCCACACCCCCC
>Ga0228710_1011192_pt1 | contig 11685 bp, 3 predicted proteins | sample MedpolnodulmetaG_FD_177995 | JGI IMG/M metagenome (GOLD analysis project Ga0228710, IMG submission 177995) | Root nodule microbial communities from Medicago polymorpha collected in Santa Monica, California, United States - pink nodules | ecosystem: Host-associated > Plants > Roots > Nodule... | reverse complement strand
ACCTAAACTACAATTTTATCCTTTAGTTTTTGTTGTTTCAAAAAAAAAAAAAAAAAAAAGGTTTTTTTGTCTAAATTAAAAGGTGCGTAATGCTAAAATGGACATTCACAACAAGATGTCAGTCTATTATAGCAAACCCCTTTAAAAAAAATAATAGTACCAATCAAAGCTCTCAAATAAAAGTCATTGTATAATAATCCAAATAAAACGATAGAATATCTCATGGGTATAAATGTAATTTGATAGTCCAAGGGATCATATTCGGAGTGGGCCCGACAAAATCACTTTCAGTTCTCAAAATCAGTGGGCTCTGTAATGTGGTTCCAGTCATAATGTAGCAATATACTGTACACGAGTCCTCCATCTAACGGTCCAAATGTCATAGAACTATTATTAACGAGAGACAACGACCTAAAGTGTCATGTCGATATTCCTTATAAATATGAGCAATAATCATCTAAATATAATTGCATAAATTAAGATCAAACATGTAATAAAATTCCAACTGAGGAAGGGTAAGGCATATGATGTACCCCGGTCCTATTTATAAGAAAAAATTGATTTTTTAAATTTATTAAGTGATTAATGTATTTGGTATATAATATAAATTAAATATATTATTTATGCAATGAATCAAAAAAGTTAAACGTTTCTTATAAATAGGAACGCATGGAGTAATTTCCACAAAAAAGAAAAATCAAACTTGTAATCGAGTAAAAAAAAAAATCAAACATCTTTTTTTAAGAAGAAAAAATGGATTATAATCAAACATCTAATATACTATATTAATTTTAATTTAATTGGTAATATTAGTGATTTTTTATAGCAAACTATTAGTGAGTGTATTGATATAACATTTGATGTTAACTTCCATTTTGTTTTTGTTAACCTATATGAATCGGTCTAACACGCAAACAATTTTTGTAATAAAATAAAAAATATTGAGACAAACTATTTCTTAAACAATTTAATATTTTTTTTATAGATAGTTAAAATAACAATAATCATTGAAAATTTACATACTCAAATAAAAGAGTCGAGATTTAAGTGTTTGAATTCTGGTCACAATAACTCATGATAATTTTGATATATTTGTTAGTTCAGTTATGATTTGTGGACAATTAAGTGTTTATTTAAAGCAAATTATGACTACAATTAATTATTAATCTAGTTATAATTAATATGCTGAACACCAACATTTTCCACCTATTTTTGACCTCAAAATCACATAGCCTAAATTTATTATTAATATAGGGGTATCTCAATAATTGAAAATGCCAATTTTTTTACAAGAATCTGGCCCACTGACAAGCGACCTTTATATATATTATTATATTATTATATTAAGGCAAAGGTTATCACAAGAAAGGAATCACTTTAATGTAAGCAAATCAAATCGAAATATTATTATCAAACCACTAGTTTCAATTAAATACTAATATATGAAATAAAATATTAATTGTTGGGCATTTCTCTAGCAATGATCAACCACAAAATTCCAAACAAACCAAGGGTTTAGCCCAACTACTCCATGAAATTAATATTAAGACCCCTAAGATAACTTTATAGTTGGTCTTATAAAGACACCCACTACTCTTCACTTTTCTATTCTTCATTCTTCAACACACAATTCAACAACCTATCTTTTCTCCTCTTCTTCTTCTCTCCGATCATGTTGAGGAAGAGACCCTCTCCAATGATCGGAAAATTGTCGGAACTATTGGTCTCCGGTGGCCGTATGATGGACACCACCGCAAGCCCAAGAGGACCATTAGACACAAAGATGCAATCACCAAGGGGTCTAAAAAACTATGACCTTGGTGGTGTTGGTCTCAAAATTGTGGCAGCTCTTGATAACAATAAAACATGTGAAGTTTTGCCTAAACATGCTGTTTGTACCTCCAATTTGAACCGATCAAGACCTATACAAATTCAATCCGTGAAAAGCCCAAATGGGTTTCAAATGGATTATTCAAGTATGAATGAAATTGACATGGAAAGCATGGAAGAAGAATACACATATGTGACATGCCACGTACCTAACAAAACCTTCACTAAGGTTTATTATGATGGTGGTGAAGGTGATGTTCGGAGACAACAAGGTTATAACTATATCAACAACAACGTTGGTGTTGTAAGAAGATCATCACCCCCACAAATTTTCATTGAGCCTGAACCAATATTTCCGACATCAAGTTTTCTTAATTCATGTAACTTATGCGGAAAGAATCTTCATGGCAAAGATGTTTACATGTACAGGTATTGATCAATCTAAGTTTATTTTATTTTTTTGCTTAACTTTTTTTTACTATAGTTTTGCATAAATTTTTGTATTGTTTGGTTGAATTTTGCTTAATAATTTTGTTAATTGTTTTGTAGAGGTGAGAAAGCATTTTGTAGCACAGAGTGTCGTTCAAGTCAAATAATGATGGATGAACGCAAAGAGAGGTGTGGTTCAGAAGCATCAAGGTCTGTGGAATTATCAAGTTCACCTTATGCTAGGGATCAAATATTTTCAACTGGAATTCTTGCAATTTAACCATCGATAGGCATCAAACTCTGGCCGTGGAAAATCAATAATCCAGAGATTGATACTATTAAGTACATAATATACGGCTATACTATGGTTAACTGTATGTTATATTTAATTATATGAGAATTAAGATAGATAGCTCGATCGTAACCAAAACAAAAATTTTGATGAGAAATAATGAGAAAGAAGGTGTATTTTGATGTAATTTTCCTTTATGCCAAGTCCAAGAAGGAATCTCGAATTATGATATCACAAATCTCAATTGCATAGATCGATTTGTTCTTTTTTTTTCCTTTCAAATTCTGTCTCAATTCTCAAACATAATCTAATCGAAAAATTAAAAAATATCATCTTGGTCATCGTTTTTCATTTAGTTTCTAAATGAAAATAATATTTTTCGTTTTTTTTTATGGTTGTTACGGACTTACATCATATACCTTACCCTTCCTCAGTTGGAATTATAACAATCTAAAGTATATTAACTTTCATAGAAAATATATGAAATTAAAAAATGAGTGACTCGACTGAAAATTTTATATTTTTTGTCCTTACTTGTATATAGACCTCACAATCATACCGTGTTAACTTTATTAAAAAAAAAAAAATCATAGTGTTAACTCTTCTATTTTATTTCCTCCAAGAAAACATTACTATCATTTTAATTCACTACAAAATACGTCATCGTGAACTTACCTTAGTTGATATGGACAATGCATACTAAATGCAAGGTCAAGGGTTCAAACCCCGGCCACCACAAAAAAAAGAAAAAAAATTCACAACAAAATACAAGAATAAAATAAAAAAATTATAATGTGTCTATATAAAAGTGTATTTCACAGCTAAAATCCCTAAAAACAAAACCTTCAAAACCAAATTAATTTGATTTGAAAATAAGGATTAGTGTAAGAGTTGTCTTCTCTTATCCTTTTGTTTGCTTGTGCATTGCTTTCATTGTAGCCCATACATGAGTGCATAAGTCATGTAAGATGACAAAAGGGGAAGAAGACTTAAGGGAGGTGGAAGTGGGGTATTGGAGTCTGTATTAAGACCTTATTTTGAACACAAGAAGAAGCTGTCTCATAAATGTGTTATTTCGTCGTTTAAGTGGATGCCATTTAAGTGGGGACCATAAGATGGAACACATTGAAAATGAAAGGAGCACCAATATGAGTATTATGACAAGGGAATCCAACTATAGTGTGGCAGTCCCATCCCACTAAGAAAAAGAAATAAAATCATCAACACAAGCTATGGTCTTAAAAGAAAATCATGTTATGGCTCCCAGCTACTTTGTGTCGGAACTTGGAACCCCTTTTATTATTCCATGGCATATGCCCCACTACTATATTGTAAATATTTCTTTTCAGCTCTCAATTTTTTCCCTAAAAAGTGAACATCATTGTGCTCCCTGATCCTAAAGAGACTCTCTAGGAAAGTATTACATTGACATGAGTCGACATGTTACTTTTACAACTTCTATAGCTTTCCTCATAAGCTATCATAGCTATAAAATTTCAATTTGAGTGATCATTCAGTCGCATGATAATTTCATTTGCATAGTTTGTGAGAAAAATGGGTAAAAGAATAATTCTTCCGCATTGAAACACGTATAGTTTGTTAAGTCAGGTTTGCAGAACTCACGGTCATAGATGAAATACATATTACATGCGTTGATTTACAATAATAGCTTCTTCTTTTTTTTGACAAAATTCACAGGAATTAAGATTCGAGTATTTTATTTATTTTCATGAACATTTTTCTGAATAAAGTAATTTCACGACTATTATTGGAGATCGTTTTCAAATAATATTTGAAGAAAAAAAAACCTACTCCTAAATTAGGAGTCCTAATTGTCACCAGGGGCATTATATAATGCAAGAACTTGCTACACTCATTCGTAGGGTTATTATTTTTTAAAATATTATCTCATCGAAAAACGAGAGAAGTAGTATTTTTTTTTCTTCTTAATTTTACGCACGAGTCCAATTATTGAATAAATTAAGCATATGCTTAACTTTTCTCAGATAAAAATGTTAGCTTGTGGGCATTTCCAACTACTGTACTGTATATAAAGGGAGATCAAAATATAATAAAGTGCGAGAAAGTCAGGTGCTTAATCAATAGTTACAATATTAAATTTGAACACATAGTTGTTAAACTTTCAATATTTTACAGGATTTTAATTTGATGTCATCTGCATGCAAATTTCAACTAAAATCTCTTATTCACAAAGAGCTTACACCTCCCTTACCTAACCAATATCTAAATCCCGGCTCAGCAAAATATAATGAGTTTTACAACTATATAATTAGATGTGTTGTATTTTGTTTTAGCCCCTAGCAGCTCGTTGAATTTTGTTTTTCTCGTCATTTATTTAAATGTAGTAATACAAATGTGTTGGGCATAAACAAAGCATAAAGAAACTACAAAAGGTCCAAAAGAAAAAGATTGATAAGGATAAAAGTAGAAAAGAGTACAACAAAGGGAGGGTGGAAGAAATTAACATGCAGTATTGTAAAACCATTCTAGCGGCTCAATAAACTCTTATAATAAACATATCCTTTTACTGGTAGTACATTAGGTGCTGGGTGGTGGCAAGATTAGGGAATCCTGCCCCATACCCAGCCCCAAGAGCACCCATTCCCATGGCTGCCCGCTTTACGGCATGTGCCTCATTCATTTTGCTCAAAGCCAACTGGCGTTCATACAATGCAAGACCGGCAGGTGAAAACCCTGGCACTGGTACATGCGTAGAAGCTGGTGGTGGAAGAGGAGTAGAGGCTGTTCCTGGAGGAGTAGGCTTGCTACCCCATGAACACTGCAAAATATCAATTTACAAGATTAGATATCAGATGAGTCATTTTTCTAGAGACTTCGTATTATGAAGCTTATTATATATGATGCAAAAGATCTTTGTGAATTAGAGACTTCAAATTTGTCTTTAAAAATTACAGATACTAATGAAACCTTGATACGACATTTTTTCTGGTAATATGCCTCTAGATAAAAAGCCAAAAAGGATAGACAGATATCATGACAGGATATACTAAATAAAAGAATACTCAACAGGTAAATTACAAATATCCTGCCAGTTGGCCATTTACCTTGATAGGTTTGCCAAACAGAAACCGAGCATTGCCCATCTGTATAGCAAGAGCTGCTTCACCATGGGTACTGTATCTCACAAACCCAAAACCTTTGTCTCGTTGCACCCTAACATCTTCAATAGTTCCAACACCAAGGGCATGAAAATGATGATGGAGATCAACAGAAGTAACCTGCGATTTCACAGACCATGAGAGCACAAGGAAATTTTAGAACAAACTGAATTGACAGGACTCTGCCACATATTTTATATAGCTCAAAAACCTAATTGCTAAATCTATGCACACGGCAGCCAGAGTAGTTCATACTATAGTAACTATAGTCTAAACTCTAAACCCATTTAAATAGACAGAGAATGTACTTCCAGATAGATATGAATGATTAGTAAGGTAAAAAAAAAGTCAGAAAACAGTATGAATCCTTGCCTCGGGAGCAAGATTGCCAACATAAACAGTGGTATATTGAGGATTCTTCTCAGGACTGTCATCACTGGTCATTCCCTGCGCTTCTTCTACAGAAAATAAAAGCCAACCAAGAAGTTAGCATTATTCACCAAGCAAAATCAACAATCAGGCCACTATGATAGATTGAAAATTATCAATAGGTGCACAAAAAATATTTTTTTAAAAAAATGTCAACCGTGACATAAATGAAAAAACTGCACTACTAAAACAGCATTCAACATCTTTAAAGCTAATATTAGGATGATCCCGTTAAAAAATCATTTGAAGCCAACAATTGGAATATTTTAAAAACAATGAAGCAGTAACCGTTTTCATCAGAAATCATTTTACAATTTATAGGTGTTTAAAAAAAAAAGACAATGAACACTCGAACTCACTGACTTCTAAAGCCAACTGCGAACGATAAAAAACAAAGAAAAATATGAAAACACCCTAAGAAGAATTTTTGTATAATAAACCCGTGATCTCACCAGATGTTCCACTAGTTAACTCCACAACACTTTTGGACTCTGAACTCTGATTTTCACCATTGATATTAGCTCCTTTTGTGGCCCAATTACAACGGATCTGTCTACTTCCAAGCCATTTACCTGAAGAGTCAGGAAACCATTAAAAAATCCGGACACAACTGAAGCACTAAACGTCATTAATATATAAACTAAAAATTCAGAATACAGTAATTCAATGAACCAAACATCCAATAAAATTATCGCTATTTTACAGGTATTAGTGAGGTGAGGACTTGAATATCAAATGCTTCGGACCATAATCCCATATAACCAATCAAAATGTTTGTTTATTTGATCATTCTGCATAAACAACAGCACAATTAGGTGCTCACCATCAGATCCCCCTAGAATGTGGTTTAACCATGAAATAGGCACCACATGTATATTAATTTTTCGATATAATGTGATTCCAACTAAAAAAAATAAGTCTGGCTGGAGCTTGCAGCAGGATATGGATTTGAATGTTTTAAACAATATACATCTTAAAAGTTGAAAAAATACAAATGATATGGTATCAATCAATTACCATACACACTTCACTTCCACTATGTTGAAAACAAAAAAATGAAAAACTAGTATTTACATGATAAAAATATCTTACCAGTTAAATCGTTTATGGCACTTTGGGCTTCCTGTTAAATTACATACAACACAAAGTCACCCAACCATTAGCATGACAAGAACACAAAAATAACCAAAGAGAGAAGAAAGATAACAAATGTAAAAAGTGAAGATTTCATGCCTGCTGATTTCGAAAAGAAACAAATCCAAACCCCCTAGATCGGCCTGTCTTCTGGTCCCACATTACCCTTGCATCTCTGCCACAAACCAAGTGTCATGATATTAATGAATTTGAATTGATTTCAGACACACATTCAAGTGTAAGTATTTCTAACAAAACATCCCCCTTAATAAACCGGGATAACAAATCGAAAAAAGAACATATAAAGGGCATATAAAACTTACGAGCAACTAGAATACGCAGAGAAGCAAGCATACAGAGTTGCATCTGTAACCTCGGGACTAAGGTCGCCAACAAAAATATGGAAGTGTCCTAAAGCCGATCGAATAGTAAAAGTAAATTTGTGTTCAGAAAAAGACAGGCAAAATTAACTCCAAACGTACATAATCAGCAGAAATATAACCTGATGTGTCTTCTCTCTGACCACGAGTATACGCCCAGTTAACTTTGATAGACTGCCCAAAACTGCAGACAATGTGATGGTTAAAATAACAACCAACAAAAACCGTTCCAATAACTACCATTAACTAAGAAAATACATACATATTCCTCCCATTGAGAGTCACAATAGCAATTGCAGCTGAACTGCGATCAAAGTAGTCCACGAAGCCATATGATGACTGCAGATGACAATATAGAGCAGATCATCATGATTGAAAAGACAAAAGGAAAAAAAACATCACATGAAAAACCATATATAGCCAATTGTCTAGCCAAATATTTTTTGGTTAATAAATAACTTGTTATTAAAAAGCTAACAGAAAGTGTGAACTATGTAACTTTATCAATATTCTATTTTATTTTCTCTTTGAGATCATTATCGACAAAGCTGACCTTTTCTTTTCGAATAAGCTTGCACCCTTCAAGGGCACCAGCACTTGAAAACAGCTCTTGAAGTAGGGGCTCTGAAACCTGAGGATGAATGTTGCCGACATAACTGCATTTCCCCAAAAGTGATTATTAGATATACAAAACACAAAATATAAAAACAAAGAAAAACTCAAGGAGCCTGCGGACAAAAAAAATTGAATCCCACTAACTACAAAAGAGTAGAAACAATTTACACTGAAGATTATTTTAGAGGCAACGAAGTCAACAAGTCACTCAAGGCTGCTAAACTAGGAAAAATCACTAGATAAACAAAAAACTAAGGTTAAATTGCATGTTTGGTCCTTACATTTATTTTAAGTTTCAAGTTGGTCCCCTATTTTAAAAAGTTTGAAGTTGGTCTCTTACGTTACAATAAGTTAGGCTTTTTAGTCAAATTTCCGTTTAAAACGTCCATGTGGCTAACAGAGATGAACGCATGGATAACTTTAGGGGTGCCACGTGGATGCTTTATACAAGTTTAACTCCAAATTTGACGAAAAGGACGAACTTATGCAAGCATCAGCAACACAAGGGACCAAATTGAAACTTTCAAAACATAGGGGACCAACTTAAAAACTAAAATAAGATCGAGGGACCAAACATGCAATTTAGCCAAAAAAAAAAGAAATAACAACAGAAGAAATTTATTAAGAAAAAACAATAAAAAAAATGAAGTGTCTATTTAGACTCACACACTGCGGCAAGTACTCGAATCAAAGCCAGGAGGCAGATTTCCACTCAAGATAGGCTCTATCTGCAAAATAAAAATGTAAAAAACCAAAAAATAAAAAGGAGAAAATCCTAAAAGCAAAATTATATATTCCCCTCTCTGCTAATCTAATCAAACAAAACTCAAATACCCAATAACGCTTAATAATTCTTGGATGGACACTTAATTTGTTCACATACTTATAAAATACACATCATATAATCATTTAAAAACTAATTATTATTTAATTATAATTTTTTCTACTTTTTACTTTTACAAATGAAGTATTTAAATCCATGTGTACGCACAAGAATTGCTCATAACAGAAATACCTAATCTATGAAGCATTTAACACTTAGACACACGACACTACAATAGTAATAATCTGTGAAAAAGACAAAATTGAATGTAATCACTTATGTCGGTGTGGTGTCTGATACCGAATACGCCTTCTATCAGAGCTAGCTAAGGTTTAAACTCAAAAGTAAACACCAAAACAAAAAATGAATTGAGTGCAGTTAGATATTTTTTTTTATTTTCCCCGACGTAGACAATACATCAAAATTTCAGAATAATTTACATATCTATAATTTTTAGGCGATGGACACTTATGATTGATCAATTATCAAGTAATTGAATTTAAAACAGTAATGTGAAAAATAATATAAAAAATAAGTGAAAAGTGGAACCTGTGGAGGAGTAATAAGAGCAGGGTGTTGGTAGAGAGAGTGTTGCTGAATCATGGGATTCTGCCTAAACTTCTGTGGCAACATCTTCAGTTCTAGGGTTAGGGTTTGAAGAGGTAATAGAAATGGGAAATGAACAAAATGAAAAATAAATTACAAAGAGAAAAGAAAATAAGAAGGAAAAGAAAAAAGAAAAAAAGGAAAGAAAAAAAAAGAAAAAAGAAAAAACCCTCGAAGAGAGGGTGAGGAAGAAAAGACAGACAATAGAAAGAGGAAGAAGATGATACAGAATTGTTGTTAGGGGGTAACTGTTTCAGGGTCAGACTTTCCCTTTAATACTACTGCTACCCTCCAAACTTAATTGAATCAAAATCAAGGATAAACACGGAAAACGATGTTATTCTCAGGACCACAAATACACTTTCAGCCCAACTACATAATGGGCTTCAAATTCTAACGGCCCAAGATATGATGTTCACCTACTCACGTTAATTCTTTCGGTATTACTTTTCTCACCATGTAGAATTCTCGCGCGCCCTAATTTTTTTCTTCCAAAAATACCCCTAGTCCGGAATATATAATCCGAACTCCTTTCGGAAAATGAAATCCAGACAAATTCATGGATTTTGACACTTAAACCACCCTGATGGATGTTGATGCCAATTTTGAATCGATGGACTCGGAGTACATAATCTGAAAAGTTTGTACAATTTTCGGATTGTGTAATCCGAAATGTGTAAATCACCCCGTTAAAAGTCAAAAAATGGGGTGGAAAATGATATTTCCAGATTACATAATCCGAAAAGTGTTCAAACTGTCCGAATTATGTAATCCAAACTGCATCAGTACAGATGCAGAAGCCATCTGTTTTGGCGCATTTAGCTTGCTTCTAAACGACATACCATGCCTTTGACCATATGTTCTAACAAAAAGTTTAATTCATAACATAACAATTATCAACACAACATAATTTTCAAATATAACAATAAAATCATCCAAATGTCACCTCACTAAAAATTATCCAAGATGTTCAAACATAACATAATTAAAATGTACAATCATCACTAAAAATTAACCCCTTATAACTACACCTGTACCACCGCCATGACCCCTGCCACCACCTCTGCCACCTCTAGCATCCCTGCCACCCTCAGTAGCTCTCCAACGACAGCTGAGGCTCATGCTCATGCTCCACCTGAGGCTCGACATCAGCATAGCGTCCCCTAGCATCCCGACGCCTCGGAACAACACCATCCTTCTCCATCCGTTGGAGACGCTCTCTCCTACGGGAAGCATGCCCTGTCAACCATACGCGCTGAGTAGAGGATAAACCTTCTGTAATATGCACAAAACACAGTACAAAACATCATATCAAAAACCATTTTGGGTGTTTCCGGATTTTATTTTTCGGATTGCAACAATATTGTCCAAAAAACGAAATCTGGATTGCTTCAGTGCAGAAAAAAAATGCGAAAATTAACTTGCATGCATAGATAAATCGAACTAACCTTCCATTGGATGTTTATCAAGGGTTAAAATGCGGTCATTTTGAGCAAGAAAACACTAATTTTCGTTGGATTTTTGTAGTTCGGAATTTGGGATAAGAGGGAGGGAGAGAGAGGGAGAGAGAGAGAGAGAGAGAGAGGGAGGGAGAGAGAGAGAGTAAAAAGTGAAACTGTAAAATTGGGGGTGAACTTCCTTTTATATTTCGAGACTGTCCAGAATATGTAATCCGGACAAGGTTTTGAGTTTCCGAATTTTGTTTTTCAAAGGGCTTTTCTGTAATTTTTACAAGGCGTGTGATGTAACAGCTCAATTTTAATTGTTTAATTATGCTCGTATGTGATTAATTACCTATGTGAGTATTTTAATGAGTTTTCGTGTTAGAAGGGTGTTTTGGTCTTTTGCGAGTATGGTTAAATTAGTAATTTCATGGTGAGATTTAATTTTAGTGTTGCAAGTGAGAATCATTATTTTTACAAAGTTACTATTCGGTGGTGATAATTAGTTTTAGACCGGTAATTATTTGATAACTTTTAACCGTGAGTGAATAGAAATTTTGGGAGT
>Ga0228710_1011190_pt1 | contig 11688 bp, 5 predicted proteins | sample MedpolnodulmetaG_FD_177995 | JGI IMG/M metagenome (GOLD analysis project Ga0228710, IMG submission 177995) | Root nodule microbial communities from Medicago polymorpha collected in Santa Monica, California, United States - pink nodules | ecosystem: Host-associated > Plants > Roots > Nodule... | reverse complement strand
AGACATTGACGATGTAAAAAGAAAGTTCATGAAGTGAGTATTTATTCTTTTGATTTATAATTGACATAAGTATGATTACTGAGTGCTATTACTCATTTGAAGTTGATTTAATTTTGATAGTGCCATGTGTATCAACCGTGCCCTTCATCCCAAGTCAAAATCAAAGTCAAGTATAATCCCATGGATGAAAATAAAGGTATTTTCTAATCAATGGTATTTTTTTTGACAACGTAATCAATGCTATTTTTAATTCATCATGTGGATTAAATTTTAATTATGTAATTTTTTTCCAGTGTCCTATGCAAACTAATGGCATTGATTGTGGCTATTTTGTCATGCGATTTATGAAAGAGATAATATTGGCAAATCAAGACATGATCCCCGAAAATGTATGTATGTGATTTTTAATATACTGTTAATTTGTAATCATATATATAGCTAGGCATTCTTTTTCTAACTCAATTTTTTGCTACTTTTATATTTGAAGTACTTTGGAGATTACAAATGTAAAACCTATTCTAAAGATAAGCTAGTTGAGGTCGAGGAGGATTGGGCAACCTTTATGGTCGAGTATCTTAGTGAGTTTCATTTTCTTTTTCAACAATTTTCATTTGCGTTTTTTAATTGAGTAATTTTAAATCGTAATTGGTTGTGTTGGAAATTCTATGTTAATTAATTTTTCGTTTCATATTATATGACACAGGAGACTATATTGCTGATAGACTTAAACCGTAATTGGTTGTGCTGGACTATATAGCTTGTCACGAGTCCTCTTAAATTTAGGTGTTTTTTTGTTGGTAAATGTGGTTGCTTTTAGGAGCTTTTTTTTGATATTGGCAATTGTGGATTGACTAGTATTATGACATTCATAATTAAGTTTATGATCGATTTGTAATGAGATTATCATGAATGTAATTTGCTATATTCATATTTCAGTATCTTATTATAGCGTTTAATTATAGCATTTTTGGTTACAAATTTTAAAAAAATAAAAAATAAATACGCAACTTTTATTAGCGCTTTCAGTAAAACGCTAAGAAACCTCTATTTGAGTAGAAAGGCTACGATAGCGCTTCTCATAAAGTGCTAAGAAACAGTTGTTAGAAAAGCTACTTTAATAGCACTAGAATAAGGCTATATTAGCGCTTTTCTGAAAGCGCTATTGACGTAATGCTATTTAATAGCGTTTGGAAAGCGCTATTATAGGCTCCTGACCTATAGCGGGGGCTTTCTTAGCGCTTGAAAAGCGCTATTAAGAGCTAAAATGAGTGCTATTAAAGGGGGTATTTTGTAGTAGTGATTGAGTTATAACATATAATACCACCTTTCATGCATATCAAGTTAAAAATTAGGTAGTTTTGAGCTCTTCGGCACTTAAGTGCCGATGTAGGTTTTTTTTTCTTCCTTTTTTCATCGGCAGTGAACAGCTGAAGGAACTTCGGTAGTTAACTGCAGCCAGTTCTTAACTTCGGTAGTTAACTGTCGCGGGGGCATTTTCGTCTTTTACTAGTGTTTTTCAGCCTTATAACATGTGTATACAGCAATTTTCTAAAATGACTAACTAAACAAAATCTGATTCAGTAAAAAAAAAATTACCAATAGTTTTTTTTTTACAAGACCAATAGTTGTATGTAGTTGTTTTATCACCAACCATAATTAACTCGTATAATTATATTTTGAGGTAATATTATTAGTGATTTATGTGGTTAGTGTTGAAAATTTCAATTGCACTTCTAGTCACTTGGTTTAGTGGTATTGACGTTTTTTTTGGAGGTAAATGCAATTTCAAAAAAAAAAATGTATATCCACACATGTTTCATTAAAAGCTAGACTTCAAATAAAGATCAACCAAGTCATGGAGCCAACAAAAGGTTTCTACCTTTACGGTGTTAGTTACACTTAATCAGCTCAATAAATAAGATACAAAAATTCCCTAAAAAAACAGATACAAAAATTAACTCAGAAAATATATGAAAGAAATGGTCACTTTAAAAACATATTACAACAGAAATCTAAAACAGCCTAACGCCATAACCAATATAGTTGTTTATGATTCTACTAATTATAGAGTAATGTGAGAACAATCAATTTTGTAACCTCGATGCCGGCTTATGTTGTCCAACATACTTGAATTAATGTAAATAATGAGTCGTGTATTTATATAAGAAACTTTCTATGAGACTTTAAAAATAAGGGTAGTGTTAACTTGTGCCTTTAGGACACATGTTAGGAAATCTAAAAAAAGAAATCGTCTCTAAAATTTTGTGCATTCAATTCATTAAAAAGTTAAAGATTAAATGTGATGCACGTATTCCAATAAACTATTTTTATATTTGATACATTAATTTGTGTTTTAAAGGCACAAGTTAACATTTTCCTAAAAATTAAAACGGAACACACATGTAGTACTCCATATTATAGATACTATTAAAATCGATGTTTTGGTGTTACTAATAGAAACATACCAAAGAATGCTATATGATTGAGGCATCTCTGAAATATTTCATATTCAAAGCCTTTCACATTGAGGCTTGTATCTAAACAATCTGCAATTACAAACCATGAAAGCAAAAGGCACAATGTGATCCACAAACTAAATGTCAACCAAATTATTTAAACCTATGAAATTTAATAGTATGAAAGTGAAACGGATATCACAAATCAGATGGAAAGAAACATTAAAACAGTATAAGGTATACCTAAAGCACAAACAAATGGTTGAAGGATATGAATTGACAAAACAAAACGACTTAATTGCATGTTTGATCCTTTATGTTTATTTTAGGTTTTAAGTTGGTCCTTTATGTTTTAAAAGTTTCAAGTTGGTCCCTTAGGTTTTAAAAGTTTCAAGTTGGTTCAAAACGTTACTCACATTTGAATAAGTTACTCTCTTCCGTCACTTGACTGTTTCAATATTTGGGTTGACAATGTAGGTGATGGAATTTACCTTATTTAGAAAATCAGTTTTAAAGCATTTTTTTGTTTTTGTTTTATTAAACTCAATATCATGTCGCGGAAGGGACTAACTTATTCCAACGTGAGTAACGTTTTTGACCAACTTGAAAACTTAAAAACGTAGAGAACCAACTTGAAACTTTTAAAACATAAGGGAACAACTTGAAATCTAAAATAAACATAAGGGATCAAACATGCAATTAAAACAAACAAAATTGAGTACAATTTTTTGACAAAAATATTTTACTAACTTTTTCTATAATATATAGAGATTTTTTTTAGAGAAATAAACTTATATGATTTCATTAATCAAAATGTGTTCAATACAATATGATGTATCAACCACGATCTGGAAACTAAGTGGTAATGTCTCTGCACAAACTCAACACTGAAGTTTGCATACTATTGTGTAAAAAGAGCCTTACGTTTTTAAATAACCATCTCAAACTCTCTAATATCATGTTTAAAGGATGAGAAACTATCCACTACCTTATAAGCATCAAGCTCAAAGTCTATAGGTCCTAAACTCAGCTCATGAACCCATTCTAAAGCAATTAAAAGTCCATAGAGCTTCATCAACATGTACCTAAAATTGGTTCAAACCATTTAGTTTTAGCCAACACAAAGCTGCTTGTCTTCCCTTATACAAATTCCAATCCCAACTATATTGGTTTGTTTTGACAAAGACGCATCAATATTACATTTAAATATGTCAACATTAGGTTTAGACCATTGTTGTTACCTACATGTCTTTAAGCAAAGTCTGACCAAGAATTGTTTCACCCAAGAATCAAACTCAGATTCTCCTGAACAATTCATTCTTGGTGGAGCTCATTAACAACTTGAACTCATCTGTTTAGTTTGTATTTGTTTGTTTTCTTTGAGGCTTAACCCGTTATTTTGAATCTGTATAAAAAGGTATACAAGATTCTTGAAATTATTTTTTTTACTTCCAATTTTATTCCTTTATACTTATAATTTTATCCCTTTTACTTTATTATTTAAATTATTAATTAAAAAAGGTGTGAAACTCCATTAAAATAGGAACAACACCAGTACACTAGAAATTGAAATTATTAATTAAATAATTAGGTAAATCTCATTAAAATAGGAATAATATTTGACACAATTTTCTTTTGACAGAAAATGTTTGCTCAGAGTATATGTCAAAATTGATATATCCTTTTATATACAATTAAACACAATAGAAAATATTTGTAATTTGTATTTAGGACTTGTTTCACATTCATGATCTGGTTTAAGGATAGTACTAAACAAAAGACTTGCAAATGCAATCTAATTTTAATCATGCATGGAAATCTTTTTATTACATTGCATGATTCACTAAAAACCTTGTGAATCCATTCTTATTGCATTCATTTTTAAGTGGGTGAAATTAATTTTTTCGAGGACTTTTATCTGAGGACAAACAAAGTTCTATGCTGAGGAAAGTTGATAAGTGCCAAATTACAATTATTCTCATTAGCACTTATTGATTTGTTTTGCAAGTAATCAAGTATAAAAACTCCAAATAGATTGTAAATATAGTTATTATTTTAAAATAGGCCTGAAAGCTATTTCATTTTATTTTCCACACCTTTTTGTAGGTTTTTGAATTGATTACATTGGTGCAAACCAATCTGATGCAAGTACACTTGTTAGAAGCCAAGCTAGAGCAACTCAAAGACATTTGAGCAAAACTCGATTCACTAGACAAGCTACATCGAAGTGAAAACGAGGCAAAACAGAGAGATCCAAGGAGAAATGGTAAAGTCCAATCGCCAGGCGAGCAACAACTCGCTAGACGAATTAAGGTGGTTTATAAAAGAACAAAGGACAAATGGTTTTCCCTCCAAAGAAGAAATCTTGATTCACTAGGTGAGAACCACTTTCGTCTAGCGAACCAACACACTTGCATAAAGTCTCTATATAAGAGTATAGTCATAAATTTTGGGGGATCCCTTCTAATACAATACATTTTAGTAAGAGTGTAGTCAAGCGTGTTAAAGCTTATCCAACATCAATCGACCTTTCTTTGTTAGTTATGTTCTCTATGTGTAACTAAACTCTTTGTGTTGGGATTAGATGTAAATATCTTGGATTATGATAAATTACTCTTACTCTTCATGGTTATATATGATTTATATATCCAATATAATCTTTGGTTTAAATCTATTCTTAATGTTTTTTCCGATGATTGCTTCGTAAACGTTCTTTTGATTTAGTAAGTGTGAGAGATCAATTTCCTATCTAACGGATCTGGTTTAAGCCACGTATATGTGTTAGTACTCTATAGATAGTGATTAGGTCTATATTCATGTATAACTATCCACATGTTATTTTTCCACTGAGCATCAGAAGTTAGTAGATTCAATGGAGTTCACGTCATTAACTAGAGATGGAGAAGTATGTTGAATGATATGTGGAGGTATAAAAAATATACAATCGTTTAACATGAACCATTGGATGAGAAGTTATCTAAGTCTAATCTTAATACAATTTCTTTAACTTCTCTTAACTTGCTTGCGAACCTGCTATCAAAACAATTTTACAAACCTTAATTAAAATTTCTTCTGTGAATTTAAGAATGATGGAAACTAAACACGATCAATGTGGTTTGATACAATTTTTTTTTTTTATAAAACTGACATAATACTTACACTTGTACGAGGATAGATAAGATTATCTTTATTAAGGCAAGAAGGTAATTTTTTTAAGTGTTTAATTATCATGTGATTCTACAAACGTAGGCACAGGAGGTGTACCAAGATAAGGGGAAACTGGATTATGTGCAGGGAAACATGAGTTGTATTTATTTGTACAACCATTTTTAAAGAAAAATTATTTGTGCAACTATATTGTGATAATTTTGGAACAATTGTCTCTCATACTTTATTGTGTTCTTACTTGTTTCTAAAACAAGTGTTTAAATAAAATACATTCTTTTAAAAAAAAATTCACGCAACAATGATTGTTGTGAACAATTTTTGCGTGCTCTGTTAACTCATCAACCGTCACATTGCATTCAAACGTAAAGCTCCTCCACATTTTGATTCTTTTAAGGTGTTTAGATGAAGGGTTTATGAGAGGAAGGTAGTGGAGAGTTTGCTTTTCCTTTTAAATTACGAACATTGTAATATATTTTTTTAAAATTGAAATAACAACATGATAAATGATTGTATCTTTAAAAAAAAACATGATAAATGATTGTATAATACTTCAATCAAAATTAATTTATTTTAAAAAAACATTTTAAATTGTCTGTAAATTAAAAATGAAAAGAAAGTTCTCATATCCCTTCACCTCCTAAACCCACAATCTATTCTTAGAGACTTGTCTGGTTAGTATTAATCAATTGGTTTTTGTCGGTGTTTTATGAGTTGCTAATCCCCAATTAATTCCTTTTTAATTTTGTCAATAATAATAATAATTTTTTAATTTTTTTTTACATTGTCACTACATTATTTTTTTTTGGTGGCTAGGGTTTGAACCCCAAACTTTGCATATATTATGCATTGTTGCTACCAACTGAGTTAAGCCCACGAGGACCATTGTCACTGCATACAAATTAAAGAGTAAAGCTAAGAAAAATGAAAGTCATTTTTAATCTATGAGAAAAATAAACAAGGACAACATAATCCTTACATTCTTTATTCTTTGATGGATGATGGAGGAAAGAAAGCAAAGTAAAAAATAAATATATGATTGTTTGGTAGTTTTAAGGAAGATTTTAAAAAAAACTATAGATAAGCTATTAAGAAAGACATTAAGATTAATAACTTTAACATTTATGATAGAATATTATGATATGATTTTATCCAATTAACTAACCCCAACAAGACTTGATTGTTCAGTAGTTTTACGAAAATTATTCAACTAAACTTTTAATAAAAACTGCACAATAATAAAGTTATTTGTGCAAATGTCCGAATAAAAACCCTTTGATTTTGTGCTATCTATATGGACCTCTTACCATCAAACTAAATAGGTTGATTGTTGTTTGACTATATGAATCAAGACCATAAGGAACATTGGGTGGATAAAACCTCCAACTAGTTAATTTTGTTTGAGTACGGATGAGCATCCAAAGGTAGCAACGTGATTGCATGCTATGAAGGATTGATCAAGGATGATAACTGTGTTTGGTTTCTTTGAATACAGATGCAGAATCCAAAGGTAGCAACGAGCTTGCACGCTATGGAGGACTGATTAGGGATGATAATGATGCTTGAATTTACGATTTTGCTAAAAATTCAGGTAGACTATCGCTTAAATGGTGGAAATCTAGGGAGTGTACGAAGGCTCGAGTTTGGCTACGAGTAAAGGTATCTCGAATTTAATTGTACAAATGGATCGAAAAGTGATTTTTTATAGTAACAACAGCGGCAAAATTGAGAGTGATGTAGGATGGGGAATCATGCGAAAGATTAAACATTTTCGTTCTATAAATTGGAATATTAGATTTATGCATATTGATGTGTCATGTGTCAGGGGTTTTAGCTGATAATTTTTAAGGTGTCTTGATACCTCGACGATAGTTATTGCGTATTTCTTCAATTTGGGATTTGTCCCCTTTGTTTTAAAAAAAAGGACTTAATAGCAATTTTGGCCGCCTAAGTATTAGAAAGTTGCGATTTTAACTCCCTAACAAAATAAAATATAATCCACTTTTTATTGAAGATATGATATAGAATAAGGATAGGATATGATAGTGACAGGATAAACATTATCATACATGCGTTTGGTGCACACAAGATAAAAAATATATTCTATTTAAATTACAAAGTTATTACTGTGAAACAAATTCATACTTTTTATGAAGAAAAAAAAATAATAAGTAATTAAATAATTTCATATAATTGCAAAAAAAAAAAAAAAAAAAATCATCAGCACTAGTGGTTAGAGCTCAGACAATTAAATTGTGAAGAAGTGGAGTGTACAGGGTTCGCACTCTGGCTCCTGTACAGGGTTCGCACCCTGGCTCCTGCATATAATATGCAATATCCATTCCAACTGAGTTAAAGGTCACGGGGATTGCCAAAGATATTTCTACTAAGGTAGTGTATTTTTATTTGTTTAATTTAATCTCCCTTTTTTGGAAGGAAAAAAAAAACTAAACAGAAATTGTGTTTGGAATGATAGCTATTTCTAGATCGTGAATGAGACTCCTTCGTACTAATTTTTGGAAAATACTTTGGTGACATTGATGACATTGACCAACCACAATGTTACACATGTACAAAGAAACAAAAAAATATTATGAAAGAGAAAGAAGAAAGACACTTGTGACATTGTGGTTGGCCAATGTTACAATGTCATCAACCACAATGTCACCCAAGTGCTACCCTAATTTTTAGCAGCTCTCATAATATTATCATCATTGAAAATTCAATATAATGTATTAATGTAGGAGAACACAAATCAACAATATGTGATAAAGTGTTTGTTTGGATAAACAACTTATTTATATTTTTATAACATGAAAGTTTATTATGATAAGCACTTATGCATATAAAGTGTTTTCATGATCAAGGTTGGAGAACTTATGAAAATAAGGTGAAAAAACTTATAAAAATTGTCATAAGCAATTCATAATTTTTTTAACCAGACTCGCAAAACTTATGCTAGTACACAGCTTAAATAACAATGCTCAAACAAGTATAATCTATTGTCTAAAAAAATTCCATAATAATGATTTTCATAACCAAAGATCGAATCCATAACTACAATCCTTGCGAACAATCTTCGCCTGCGCCGTTAACTGATCCACCGTTAGATCACAGTCAACCTTAACTCTAATCTTCCACGTCTTCACAGATCCAACTTTAATCTTCACCGGTGCTCTCAGCTTCAACGTTAACGGCACGCTTCGTTTCGTAACTGCATTCACCAACGCTCTCTGATCGGATCTCGCAAGTTCAATGCCGTTACCTTTCAACACCGTCTGAAACACCGTCACGTTATTCGATGGTTGATAAAACGCCGGCAGCACGCCGTTACAGAGACTAACGCCTCTGTAAAACATTTCAACGCTGCTATCGCTTTCGTAGTAGATTCCGATCTTATTGTTACCGTTATCAGCTCTAACAGAAACATCAAACTCCGGTGAAATAGTAGACAAGGATGTCAAGTTCATTCCCTTGACGGAGACATGATCGATTGCGTATTTCGGTGCTTCCGGACGAACAATCAAGTAAAAAACACCAGCAGCGATGGCCATGAGCACGATCAGAGTGAATAAAATACCAATGAGCCAGCAAAGACAGCAACAGCATCTGCACCGGCGACTTTTGCGGCGAGTGTAGTTGGCGTAACGTTGTGCATTCTCTGGTGGAGGGATGCGGTAGGTTTGATCCTTGGGAAGCTGGATGACATAGGTTCCGGACGGTGGCGTTGACGACGACGGAGCGGTGTTGGAAGGTGGAGAGGCGTTAGGGTGAACACGATCAGCCATTGGATTGGATTGGATGAGTGTGTGTTTTGTAATTGTACAGTTGTGAAGTTGTTTAAGTAGTGAGTAAAAGAGAAAGCGTGTCCGCGTTTAATCAATGTTTTGCATTTTTGCTCAACGCGTAAATACAGATTACTTTTTTGATTTGTTTCCTTTTTTAAGATTTCTTTTCCAGTAAGTATAATATTTTTTTAAGAGTTGGTGGAGAGTATCAATCTCAAGTTGACAAGTTTGTTTAAAAGGGGGATATTTTGGGAATTTAAGAGAATTTTTGTTCTTTGCAATTATTATCACTTGTGAGCCTATGACTATCTTTGAAAGAATACTTAATTTGATCTCTAGTAACTTTATTGTGGTTTAAGTATTTTTTTTTGGATAACTTTCTTATTTTCATAATGTGTTTTGACACTCTTTCCACGTTTTTCTCTCTATTGTTTTATTTCAAATGAAGAAGAAAAACAAGTTATCTTAAAAGTTGTTTAAAAAATAATCGTACAAATATCATTTCTCATTTTTAAATAGGAGATAAATCAGTTTGTTACTCATCATATAACAAAATGATTAATTTGTCTCAATACAAAAATGGGCGGGAGACTAATTTAGGCATTATTGAACTCACTTGGATTGATTTGGTGGTGTTCATTTGACACCCTAGAGTGTGTTCATCTCAAGGTATTGGGTTCGACTTTCCCAAGTGTTCATTTTGGTGAGCGGGTTTGGTTTCTAAAAAAAATTGCCACTCCTTCATCCCAAAATAATTGAGACATTTGCAAAAAAATTTAAAAATAATTGTCCCAAAAAAATTGACTCTATTTTCGATACAATATCAATTATTTTTTTCTCAATTAATATGCTACTTTCATCATTCACAATTCAGTATATTCTAATTTGCATTTATAATAATGGAGAATGTACCAATACTTGATAAGATACTCGAAATCATTTTTCTCTATCTTTCACATATACATTTTTTCTTAATATGTTTGAAATGAAGAAACTGCTATGTTATTATAAGATGAAAGGAATATTATTTATTGTTGGTGGCTAAATTTCGGTGAACGGGTTTCACTCATTTAATTTTAAATTAGTACCATTTCTATTTTTATTTTGGTTGAAATATGATTTGAAGTTTTCTTAAAGTGTGATTTGATGTTGAAATTGAAATTTAACTCCTTAGCTGGATGAAGTTTTTTATATCAAAGAAAAAGAATAGCTGGATGAAGTGGGTAATGGATATACGTTTTTGCTACCGCGTTAATGAATATATGTTTTTGCTGCCGCGTGAAGAACAGCGGAATAGTTTTTTGCACTAATACATTTTCCGATTAAATATGATTTTGATCTCTATAAATATATTAATTTTTCGTATTATTTCTATCAAATTTTCTATCAACTTTTAGTTTTTATAAAATTTTCAACCACTACTTTTGGTCCTTATTTGTAAGTTAATTTTTGTATTTTTTTAATGAAATTGTGCAGAAATGTGTAGAATATTGTAAAAAATAAAATCTCAAAAAAATTAGAATTTTATAAACAAACACAATTAAATATGAATTTTTAATCGTAAAAAATATAAAAATTCATATTAAATTTATGTTTTGATAAAAAATTCTAATTCCTTTTGGAAAAGATGCTTATAATATTATGAATTTTTCTGCAAAATTTTATTCAAAAATATGAATTCTACATACGAGTTTATTTTAAAGGAGTGACCAAAAGTAAAGTTGGAAAATTTGAGGGATTAAAAGTTGAAGAAAGATTTTAGAAAGACTAAAACAAAAAGTTGACATATTTATATAGATCAAAAACATATTTAATCATACATTTTCAAGAAACATATTAGGGACTATAATATTAGGATTTTCTAAAGCTCGTATTTAGTATTTACACAATTCTTAAAAAAAATAGTATTTACACAAGGAAATATATATTCAAAAAATAAAGATAAAATAGAATAATATATTTCTTAACAAAATGATAAAGAGATTTCGTAAAAAAAACAAACGAAAAAAGATAGAGGAAAGATGTACTCATATTTTAAGAGATTATTAAAAAAATATCATATCTCCCTTCAAAAAGAAAATATTATATCTTTTTTTATTTAAAAAATATCATATTTTATGAATAGTTTTTTGACCGTAATTATAGTTCAGGATTTTTTTTTTTTTTTTTGAGGGAAATAGTTCAGGATCTAAAAATATTAAAGATAGTTAAAAAAAATTCACATGAAGCATATTTAATTTTTTTGAGGCAATGAAGCATATTTAGTTATCATCGTTCTT
>Ga0228710_1011189_pt1 | contig 11689 bp, 3 predicted proteins | sample MedpolnodulmetaG_FD_177995 | JGI IMG/M metagenome (GOLD analysis project Ga0228710, IMG submission 177995) | Root nodule microbial communities from Medicago polymorpha collected in Santa Monica, California, United States - pink nodules | ecosystem: Host-associated > Plants > Roots > Nodule... | reverse complement strand
ATATATATATACATATATATATATATATATATATATATATATATATATATATATATCAATGTTTGTTTTGAATAGAGAATATTAATTAAATCTCTTTAGAGCATTTTCAACCAAGAAACCCATTTTTTGATGGGTCACGCATATGAAAATAATTAATTCATAATTTTTTAATGATAATACTTCATAAACGCTTAAATCTTACACAATACAAAAAAAAATGTTATTAAGTATATCTAAGAAATAACTATTATTATATTTTAATAATTGACTTAATTGCTTTTTTTTATCCCTTATTTTATCAAAATTACGTATATAGTTTTTTCTTTTTTTTTCATTTTTCAAAGTAAAACTTTTGGCCCATTTATTTTTATGTTGGTTGCAATTTTGTGAGTTTAATAAAATATGGTAACGAAAAGTATAATAAAACGTTAACATTTTTTTTCTCCTTATGAACTTAGCTCAGTTGGTGGGGACAATGCAAAATATATGTAAGGTCCGGGGTTCAAACTCCGACCACCACAAAAAAAAAAAATTAACATTTTAATATTAAAAATGTGTGAGATTCGTAGAAGAGAAATGACTTAATATAACACATCCCTTTACTAATTGTTTCCAATGACAAGACTTATTTAGTGATCTGTCTGGTAATGAACAAACGAAGGCAACAATGGCGGTGAGATGCACCGATAGGGTGGTGGTGATGTCGTCACGGTAGAACGAAAGGTGCATGCATACACGTCAACACTCCAATGCTCAAATTAGTGTAGAAAATAAGGTTGAATGTGTAAAAGTGTGTTGAAAATGAATCGTACCTTGATGGTGATGCAAAATCACCCTTATATAGGAGAAGGGTGCGCTAACGACGTATGTGAAATGTGGTGCCTCATTAGGGAGTTGGAAGCCACGTGTACGGTTCAGAAAGTGTGAGGGTGTGCTTCAGTGCAGTGATGCACACCGGATTTAACGTGTTCACTCAAGATGTTTCCGTCTTGCTAAGGAAGTTTTTATCCACGTTTCGTCATGGGATAGACTTTTTAGTCGGTTCAAAATAATTTTTTTTGTCAAGTAGCCTAGTAGTTAGTTAGAGCTCACAATTTAATTGTGGAGGAGTGGGGTGTCCAGGGTTCGAACCCTGGCCCCTGCATATAATATGCAAAATCCCTACCAATTGAGCTAAGCTCACGGGGATAGTCGGCAGTGGCGGAGCCCTTCATGGACTAGGGTGGGCCATGGCCCACCCGGAAAAATTAAAAAATCAACGATTATAGGTCTATTTTGTGAGATTTTATACAATTTTGTGTCGGTTTTAGGTTTCAGTTGATTCAAATTCCTACAAAGTGGTGTAGTGGCACACCCAAAAATTTAAATAATTTAATTATAGGTCTATTTTGCGAGATTTTATACAATTTTATGTCGGTTTTAAGTTTCGGTTAATCCAAATTCCCGCAAAGTGGTGTGGTGGCCCATCTGAAAAATTTAAATAATTCAATTATAGGTCTATTTTGTGAGGCTTTAAACAATTTTTCAACGGTTAATTTTAGTGGTCCACCCTAACTTTTTTTTTCTGGTTCCGCCACTGATAGTCGGTTCAAAATATTTAGTAACAAGTCTTATAAAACCAAGCATGTTTTGTAACAAAAAAAAAAAAAACCAAGCATGTTTTTTATTTAACGATAATTTTTACCATATTTGCGGTGCACTTTCAAGTTTATGTATAGGTTAGATATTGAAGCTTCTCATTTTGAAGCAAGAAACCCACACTTTCATTAAGTTTGATAATGAAAAGTGTTCTAGACACACGCTAGGACAAACATTAAAAATGGTCTTATCACTCTGCTTTAACTTCATCATCCTAAATTCCCAACTACTAAAGCAATCTTCTATTAATTATTAAAATACCTCTTTCTTATTCTTTCTGGAGTGTCCTTTCTAAAATTTGTTAGTAGAACACCAAGAATAAATAAAATAATTAAAGAGATAAAATATCTGCGTGTCAACCGACAAAAGTAATGTTAATCGATTAAAGTTAATTTTCAGTTTGTTTAAATCAATCTTAAAATTATATATATGTACTAAGTATGATTTTTTTTTTTTAGGAACTAAATATGAATTTTTTATCTTCTACAAAACATATCTACGATACATTTCAAAAATACGTCCAAAAACTTAGGGATATTGTATTTGATTCTTCCCTTCTTTTAAAACATAATTAATTAGTAGGGCTTTAAAATTTTAAGTGACATTTAGGAAACCCTCTCAACATGAACTTTTGGAATCGACCATATTAGATGAGCAACTATTTTACAACCATTTTTGCTAACTTGTAGGACAATTTTTTTATTTTCTTTTATTTTGGGGCAAAAGCAAGATAAAAAAAAGGGAAAGAGAAATATATATTTCTCTACTTAGATTGACAGTATGAGGGAGTGTTGTCTCAAAAATTATCTTAAAGTAAATTTGTTGGGGAGTTTGAGGAGCGGCAATAGGCTAAACGTCTAGCACCGACTAAGAGACAGACATTACACTCTTATCCAAAACTTTAAAGCGTTAGGCATATAAGTTTCCTATCTTGTATATCCAACGTTGCCTCTATTTCTAGTTGATGTAAGATATAATCACTCACACTTGATTTCTAACGAAATTCAACGCTCTTAGTAACAAAAATAGCAACGGTAACAATTAATTAACATTAATTTACCATCAAAGAAACAACCAAAAAACTTTTCAACTAGGGTCGAGATGATGCTTACACCTTGAAACAACCCTTGGTTAGTTGGTACAGTGACTTAATCTTTTCCTAGTATTTGGACATATGCTATACAGATAGACGATTGTCTTATTGAATTAATGGTCCTCGAGATATTTTAGCCTCTCATTTAATTGGTGCCAAATCTTTAGAGATTTGGAATGAATCATTCTCACATCCCTTTGAACTTTTTCTCACTATATATATCCCCTTCATTCATGTGGAACTCATTCACATAAAAAATAGTAGCTGCCAACGTCATAGCTGGCCATTACACATTTATATGTTGATTCCAAGATGTTGCTTTTATCTGCATTTGCACCTGCACTTTCCCTGGCTGCGTCTGTAACATAAAAACATGTCAATTAATTTATAATATATAGTATGAGGAAGGACCAAGGGCTAGGTGCAGATGCATATGCAGATGAATGCCATGTTGGTTATTATGATCAACTTCAGTGAAGCTGTTTGTACGAATGTAATGTAGACAATGTTGTTGACTGCGCGGGCGCCGATCAAAGGGTAAGATCACTGGCTTAGCTCTTAAATTCTTTAGCTAATATATATAACTTCTCGATCTCTCTTGGATTCTCTGTAACAGCTGCATGGTACGTGAACAATGGTGGAGAGAGTTAGATCTAAGTTGAGAAAATTACTCTCTCAAGATCTAAAGATTCAGTTTTTTGTTTGTTTGTTTCTCAGCCTATAGTTTGTGTATGTATTATGTATGAGCAATACTGCATGATCAAGTTCAATTTCATCTTTTATTGAGATTTTTCCATTTAGGTACCTTCTCAAGAATAGAAAAATGTACTAAATAGTAAATAATTGAAAAAAAAAATCTACAAACACACTTAAGCACTCGCTTTCCACACCTTTTCAATCCTTAACCATTATGAAAAACCAGAAACAAATCTCTCTATCTTCGTTTAATCTTCATCTTCTTGAACCGAATTTTCAAGGACAGTTCTAGGCCTAGCTTCTTAACAAACATGACTCATTTCTCGAAAACGTTATCATGTTCAAAGAACCTAAACTCGTTACGTACATTGAATGCTACGACCAACTATTTTAATACAAGGTGAGAAGAGAGGGGTAGCACTTGGGAGAGGGTCTTGTACGTATAGCTTCCCCTTCTTAACAACCTCCCACTATTTTCATCTCAATATTGGGGTAGCTATTAGGTGGTGGTCCCTAACCGATTAAAAACCCATTGATGATGTCCTAAAATTAGTGAACCACAGTTAACACATGATGATTTACTTTTTTTCCTTTTATTTTTTAAAAATAGTTTAGTAGATAGATTTACACATTTTATGTACGAGGAAGTAAAGAATCCGAGATTTGAATCTCAACCCTTACAAATAATGTATATGTAGCTACTGTCAAGTAAAGTACATTTACCGGATAACTTTATGCAGTACAGGTCATGGTGTCATCGTGAGACAAGTTTTCGCTATAAATAACTTTTTCTAAAGGATCGTGCTAACTTTTGCTCTTAGGACACAAGTTAAATAGTTATAAAAGGAAATAAGCAATAAATTTTACATTGAAAATATAAATGTTTAAACTTTTGTATTGTTGAATACAAAATTTTAAAAATAAAAAAAAAATCTATTTTTACTCCCTCCATCTCACAATTATTTTCTCTTTAGTATTTTTTTTTTTCCTCAAAATAATTGTCACTTTACAATATCAATGCAGTATTATTTTTTCACTACTATACCCTTATTTATTAAATTTCATCTAACTTAACTACTCCACTAACTACAATTAATGAGGGTATTTTAGTAAATGCTACTAATTTTACCATTAAAATCAACACAATTAATCATTTTTTTAATAATCGTGCACAAAACTTAAACGACTAATATTGTTTTGTGAGATAGAGAGAGTAGTTTTTTAACTTGTGTTTTAAGGGAACAAGTTAACATTTTTTTTTCTAATAACTTTAGTTTGATTACTCCTACTTCTTCTTATCTTCTTATTCTAAAAGCTTATAAGGTTAAGCTATTAGTTAACCCTAATTACACTCCATGATTCCCTCCTTAGCAACTAAACCTAGCTTCATTAAGAAGCTTTTATGAGTGTAATTAATGACATTCACCCACTAGCCTTGGTGACTTTCTGCCTTCTATATTTGAATTTGAATTTCCCTCTCCCCATCATTAAATTAGCCCTTATATCAATGAGTCTATTAGGTATGTTGCTATAGCTTGCATCTAATAAAACTTGCACGTCTAAAAACATGGTTTATTTTTAAAGGAGAAGCTATGCTAATAGTTAGATATTCAATAGTACTTGATTAAATGTATTCAATATATACGTTTTAATTATTATTTTTTTGTTAACAAGTATATATGTAAAGCATATAACAAAAAACACCACTATTTATTTTCAATTTTATATATAGATTGAAGCAAACAACACTGCTATTTCAACCATTTATATTGTTGACATATAATACAGCAAAAAAATTACCCACAATCGACCCTCAAGTATATATAGTATAGAACTGATATCTCTTAAAAAATTTCCTTTCACGCATTTTTTTTTAAAAAAGATTCATATACATAGATTATATTAACATAGTTTAGAGTGATAGGGAAAATTTTATGCGAATTATTTTGAACAGATAATTTTTTTTTTTTGAATGGGTGCAAACAAATGATATAGACAGCAAAATAACTTAAACCCTATATATAGGCATCAATCAAAATTTGAAAGATGGTTACTAACATTAGGTTCATAGTATTTTTTTAAAAAAATAAATTAAAATAGGCATAATCATAGTTCTCGACATTTTTCTCTTTCTATATCATGGTTGGATTTTTTATTTAAATATATATTAGTAAACTGAATCAATATGTAAAATGAGTTTTTGGAAAGAACTTTTAATAGTTTAAGACAATTCCACTAATCAGCCACTCACGCATTGCTTTGAAATGTACAAGACAGATTTTTTGAGATTCCCATTATATGCTTTATTTATGGAGAACTAGATCATAGAGATACTTTTTTTAAGGAGAGCATAGAGATACTTATCATGCTTCTGTTGACTAATTATTATTATTATTTATTTTTTTGGCAAGTTACTCACTATTTTTAGTTACTATAGATGTAAATGCATTTATCTGCTAAGGATAGAAAATAGGGGCACCAATTCATAATGGTTTTATTTGTAATGATTATTAATAAGAGTCAAGGTCGATCACCGAAAATATTGATATGTACATCTCAACGTTGTGTTTGCACATGTTTTGTTATACATTATGTCAAGGATTATTTTAAGAACAGAGATGAAGATATTAGTCATCAATAAAGACGATGACGATGCTAATGTAACGTCAATTGTGGTATTTAAAGAAGTATTCTATAATTTATAATAACTATGACTATACATCGTATTATATATATAAAAAATGACTCCTAACATGTTATGATTGATGTGGATCAATTTTTTTTAATACAAGAAATTATGTGGATCAATGTTTATTACTTTATTACATTAAAGTGAATTTCTATCGAGGAAATTAAAGTAAATCTTTTATTATCTTTATATAATTATGTCGGCGGTCTGGTTTACGTGAATGGTTTAATTTTAAGTTATAACCTACTCATAAATTTCCTCAAAAAAGTAACCTACTGAAAATATTGCCGCTTTGTCTGAATGCTTTCCACGTTTTGTTTGGAATTCTGAACATATTTTTTTACTAAAAAAGTTGAACATTTTTTAGAAGCTTCTAAAATTTTAGATGTTTAATGTAGTTTAATATTTTGTTAATTATATTAATTAAATAATTAATGAATATAATAATATGTTGCAATTCATTAATCACTAATTCAATATAGTTTTTTTTTTCTTTTGAAGAAGTTAAAATGAAGTTTATTCAAAACGCAAAGAATCCTAACAAGCACAATGAATGCTTGACTAGGAGATTTAAGCAAGAACATACAAAGGAAAAGTGTGTCGTATATATGCGGAACACACAAACAAACATCCATGCATCAAAAACAAACTTCTACAAACAAACCAAAAACACCCTCCACTTAGGCCCCTCAAACCAATAAAAACTAAACTCCATAACCAAAAAGTCATCTCCAAAAACCAAAGTCTAAATGCCTGAGCAATAGCAGAAACAAGTCTTGCTCCAAACCGTTGCAAAACCCATTCAAAATAACCATCCAACCTACCAAAAACTCGTGTAACCGCACTTTGCTTCTCTTATGCAGTTGAGTGCAATTAAGCATAGCCTGCACAGGCAAAATCACCACCAAGTTTCCCAATTAACAATAAACTCATAGGAGAAAACCATCAAAAAACATAACCACCATCAAAAACCACCACTAACCACCACCAAAAATCACCATAAAAACCACCACCACAGAAAACTATCATTAACCACCACAAAAATCACCATTAATCCTCGCCAAAAATCAGCACCTGCCACCACGAGCATCACCATGAAAACCAATACCAGCACCACGAGCAACACTACAAAATACCCAATATCAACACCACCATGGAAACCACCACGAAGCACCACAAACGGAAAAAAAAATCCACAAAAACAAAACCAACTCACAACTTCTCATCATCAACACTAAAATATCACCGCCACGCAAAAAAGACATCATTTACATTTCAACTCCCAACCCAACAACAAAAAGCTTATGTAACCAACACTAATAACCACCCATATCATAGTTAACTCAAAAAACCAACAACCTTCACCTTATGTTACTAACACCCGCACAACTACACTTTCTGCTTATGTTGTAACTACGGATGTTCGGTCAACAACTTTAACCTTGAGTTGCCTGCTAGGTGCATAGAGATAAAGTTCATTCCATCTCCAGATGGAGATGTAGATAAGTTAAACACCAACCGTCTTCAAAACTATATAATGCCATGAGTTTAATGGAAAATCTCGATGGTTAGAAAGAACTAACTCAATATAGTTAACCATCATTTTAAATGTTTTTTTGAAGGACCATCATTTTAAATGTTATTAATCATAATTTTTAAGTGTATACTTGAACGCAAGTTATGGAGACAAAGATGATTATATAGAGGTAGAATATAATGTGACATGTCCACAAGTCTTAGCTCACTAGATAAAAATGCTAAAATTAGAATTATATAGAATTAGATTTGAGTAAATATTGATAGACAATTACCCTTCGAAATTGTAAGTTTCGTCAACTACCTCTCTGAAATTAACAAAACTTCAATTATCCTCTGAAATTGAACAACGTTAATAAATTTACCTTCCTGTTAAATTCTTCTGTTAGTCAACATGACGTTTTGCAAATACCCCTCTGAAGTTTTACACTTATGTGGAAAATGCCCCCTGAACTTGAAAATTTATATTATTTTTTTTATCCTTAAAAGTGATTTGTCATTTATTTTTTTTAGAAAATGAGAAGATGCACCAATATGACGCAAGAAAGTCAAATTAAATTTGTCATTAAAAGTTCATTATGTGCTTTATTGTGTATGTCATGCATTAGTTTTCCATCTGACAGGTGTGGTTGTACTTTGTTATGTTGACTTTAATATCATTAGGCCCTGATACATGGTTAATGTTTGATCATTTCAGGGAACATATATGGTTGTATACCGTCAAAACTTAACTAATATGCTCAACAATTCAATATGAAACACGTCATTTTGACTAACAAAATAATTTGACGGAGGGGGTAAATTGATTAATGTTGTACAATTTCAGGAGGTAATTGAAGTTTTGTTAATTTCAGATGAGTAATTGACGAAACTTACAATTTCATGAGATAATTGCCTATTTACTCAATTAAATTTTGACGTTGAATTTGAGTCCCAAACTAACATACTACTTCCTTTATCTCATAATAATTGACATATTTACCATAATTATTTTTTTGTCTAATTTTTTTGTCTAAAAATACATCTTAATGTTCAAGATGATATTAGTTATGTCGTTACAAGTGTATGCTCTAACTAATAAATCAATAGTTGATACTTTTATACATTATCTTATTTTGATTTTATTTATTGTTACGTTTTTTTTTTATCCTTTATGAAATGATGAAACGTGTAGTTTATTATGGAACTGGTTTAGTAAGTATCTGGCAAGATATTAATTAAAAAACCTTATAAATTGGAATCTTTTATTTTAAATGACAATTATAAAATCATGATCTAGTAACAACTATTTAGGGCTGATCAAAGAAATATGCAACTCGCCATTCAAATAAAGAAAAAGAAATGTGTGCAACTCAATTTAGAATCAGATGGGAAAAAAGTGTTTCATACTAGAAACAAGCTAATGAGTAGTCAATTATATTCTATTGCTAAGGTGCATAATATTCGTCGTATATCCTTCTAGTACAGCCACTCTTTCAAAATCGTACACCGTCCAACTAATCCCCACTATTCTTTGTATTCTATTCTAGTTAAGTGTGGATTTGATTCTTAGCTCAAGAATAGAATACCAACAATTTTACACTAGGTTAATGTAAATATAAATGGATTTATGCAACAAGATTTTCTCTCTTACACTATCCGAGTTTTTTGTTTGTTTTTCATAAGCACAATGAGAGTCTTGCTAATACGACTCACGATCTTAAAGTCTAATTCTTCTTTTATCAATGAAGAACTAAGACGATCATGGCCAGGGATTAAATTATAAAGGAAGATATCACACAATATGAAGTGGGAGATCTCAAAACCAGGATCGATCAGAAATCTTCATTCATAATTAATCTATCGCCATGATAAATACGAATCATTCAATCGAACAATTTGGGTCAACGCAAGAAATAAAAGATTTATTGAAATAAAACAAATTATTCGATGCTTATAAATACTTCCACAATTGAATCAAACCTAAAAATAAACACATATTATCTAAAAAAAAAGTGAAAGGATGAAGTGGTCTCTCAATTTAAATGAAGGAATTCTCTCAAATTAGATTTAGACTTCGTTTTTTTTAAAATTAATAAAAACTATAATTGTAATTCAAAAATGGATTTATGGTTAGAATTGTGCTTTACCATTTATATATAAAAAAAAGGCTTGTCAACGGGTTGAGTTCGTGGATTTAAAATATCAAACCCGCTATGTGAACTAAACAACATTGAATTTGAATAGGTTGGTTCGGGTATGATTTGAATTTAATTTGGTTGGTTTAAAATGCGGGTTGAGTTGATTTGGTGATCGGGTTCACATGGCTAGTATATGTGAACACTCCTGCATATGAGCTTTTAAGTCATATGTTATCCATTATAATCTCGAAAGGGATTGCGTCTAGGTGACATTGAAGTTTAGTAACTTTGATTATTTTAGTGTATTTTAGAGATGAAATAGAATAAATTATTTAGATAAAATAGAATAATTGATTAGAGAGATAGAAATAAAGACACATGTATTTGTAAGTTTAACTCAATTGATATGAACATTGTATAATATATGCAAATGAACACTTCATTTATTCACCTTAAAAAGTTGAATTTCTATCGACTAGAATACTTGACAAAAAAATAAAAAGAAAGACACCAAAATCAGCCTAGTGAAGCCATCCAGAAAGATGGTCTTACCAAACAAATCCATAAAGTGTCTTTTTCTCTTAAATTTATGATTAATAGGAACTCATTATATTATATGAAATATGCCACTTTACTCAATACAATTTACTTTATAGACAAAATGACAAAAATTATACTAATTTTTATTTGTAATATGTTAGTATTAGAATATAAAATATTCATTGTATAAATTATTAGTACATTGTATACTATTTAGAGATAATTGAGGACCAAGTTAAAAATACTTGATACCTAAGTTATAGATACTTAAGGTCCAAGACAACATCATTGTATAAATACACATTATAACATAATGAAACATACATGAGACAACATTCTATTAGTTAGAGACTAAATCAGAAAGGTATTATAATTTAGAAACATAATTGACGATTTCCCACTCATAATTATGATCTTGTAAAATTAAATTTGATTAAAAAAATGTATTAAAAGTAAAATATTCATGGTTGGTTGGATACATTTTTTTTACTAAAACAAGCTTAAGGCAATACAATCATAATGCAATCAAAAGTACTGCAAGTAACCTAAGAGATAAATGCTCTATCTTGTGCATGAGCATTGTTATTTGATGATTGTCCAGTAAAACAACTTGATAATTTTTGCAGAATTGCAACAAATATCTATATACAATATAAGTCCTTCGGAAAAAAAAAATATATTCAATATAATTAAATTTGCCCTTCAGCTTATCATCGACCATCAATTTGCACTCTATTTAAAAATAACATGTAGAGAACCAATCCATTGAATTACTTGATAAAGACCCCAAGCTTAACCCTCCATTGCTCTCATCTCCCATGGATGGTCTCTAAATAGTGTCTGCTGCCATTACCCCGCCCCTCATGATTTTACGCGATAATGAGCGATCTACAACACCTCCCCTTTGATGTTTACGGACAGCTCGCGAGTCATTGAGCACCTTCTCTGTTCAATGTACAACACACTCAACCATATTTGTTATATCCTCCTAAGGGTCCGTTTGGTTCGAGAATTAGGAGGGGAGGGGAGGGGGAGGAATTTTAAAATTATTTTACTGTTTTACCCTTAAACTTAATTAAATAAAAGAAACTACTTGATTTTACAATTTCAGAGACCAATGACAAACACACATCTAAGCTGCATATTTTATCTCAAACTGGCTCATATATTTTCCACAACAAGACATGAACCGGTGAATTAACATTCAAAAAAAAGGATCAACAAGCAATAATAAGTTGAATTAAAATAAGATAATAATAATAATAAGGTCGTTGACATCAACAAAATAGTAGTAGAAGTGGTTTTAGATGTAACAAATAAGAGTTATAGATATTATAATAATAAAAGTTGTTACAAAAAAAATATAACAAAATAATA
>Ga0228710_1011188_pt1 | contig 11690 bp, 7 predicted proteins | sample MedpolnodulmetaG_FD_177995 | JGI IMG/M metagenome (GOLD analysis project Ga0228710, IMG submission 177995) | Root nodule microbial communities from Medicago polymorpha collected in Santa Monica, California, United States - pink nodules | ecosystem: Host-associated > Plants > Roots > Nodule... | reverse complement strand
CGTCAGTAATGCAAGTTTGTCTAAACATTACTGAGGGAATATTCTGTCAGTAATAATGTGACGATTCTGATAAGAACATTACTGAGGGATTATTCCGTCAGTAATTACTGACGGATTTTTCTGCCAGTAATTACTGAGGGAAAAATCCCTCAGTAATGCTTTGTCATAACAACTTCACCATTACTGAGGGAAAATTCCGTCAGTAACATTACTGACGCCAGTATTACTGAGGGACACTAATCCGCCACTAATGTGTGTTATTGAGGGATATATTACATTACTGAGGGTTTATTCCCCCCAGTAAAAACCAAAATTCTTGTAGTGAAAAAAATTTACTTAAAAAGCAATGCATTGTTCTAATTGATAATGATGCCATTAGAGGGAAGGGTGAATTCACATACCAAGGAAGTCAGTTAAAACTCTGCCGTCAGAGAATCTCCCAACTGGTTTTCCAGGAAAGGTTATGCCATATGGTACTTTCCATGAATCAAATATGGTTTTTATGGAGTTGCCAGTATCAACATACGAATCTCCAAAAACAAACAATTTTTTTGAAGGATTATTGAGATGACGAGTGGCCTCAACTTGCAGCCCCATTTGGCCTATAACAATAAATCATAAGATGTACAATTAGTTTAGAAAGTTGAATATATATTGATTATTAATAGTCATCAACAAAACAAGTGAATATTTCACACTATTAATATGGCTTCCTAAAATGTTTACGAAAAATTGTATTAAAATATTATTATCATAAATTCATAAACGTATTTTCCAAAAAAATTGAATAAATTCATAGTAATATATACCTGAGAGAAGTACATGTACTAAGGAAAGACACAAGAGGATGAAAAGGTGCTTTTGTGAGTCCATGATGAATAGCAATGAGAATGATCAAGGCGTTGAGATTTTTGTTGAAAATAGCAATGGATGTTGACAAAACTATATGAAGATATGATGGATGAATTTGGGGTTTTATAGTGAAAGGAGGAAGACGTGGCAAACAGTTGGAATGTGGGAATTATGTTACAAAAAGGATTGAATGGTTGAATTTGTGAATAGTTAAGGTTTGATTTTGTCATTTGGGCTGCGTAGTGAAAACACGGTGGGAGGCTGAAGACTTGGAGTAAAATAAACTAAAGTTGGTATTGCCAGGTCTATTTTATACCACTTTATTTAAGAGGATATTTTATACCACTTGTGAGTATGATTATGATTAAAAATAAAATTTACATGAGTCCATCAAATCATATGGATCCGATATAAATTTGGTGGGTCCTATATGAATTTTAATCAATCAAATAGAGTGTGTTAGAATGTGTGTTGCTAGCATTTCTCATTTTGATAAATGCTAGCAACACACTTTTTTTTTAAAGAAAGATAACATATTGAATGATTTTTTGGCAAAACAAATATTGAATAATTTTTTCTCTCTTATCTCATCCATTCATTCATTTTATCTTTCTCTTTTTGTATTTTTTTTGTCTTCTATTTGTGGGTCAATGAATCCTTGAATTAAGAAAAGGAGAGAGAGCTAACCAAAAAACGAAAGAGAGAATTCAATTTTTTAGTACATGGTCTCGTTTGACTAGGTTTTTCTATCCTTAACTTCCCTGTCCTTAAGTTACAGACTACAGAGCTCTTTATTATTTTCCTCATTCTAAGTGAGAAGGGAAAATGGATTCTAGGATGAACCGATAAAATTCAAGACTTAAGAGTAGGGATTCTAATAATTTGAAATAGTATAAAATACAAGTGATAAATTATGCACAAATGGTGTTAATATGAGAGTTTTTGAGAGAAAATAAATTATGTCCCTAAGATAAAATTAACATTATGTCCTTCTTGAGGTGATACCTCAACTAGCTTCTAGAAGCATCTAGAGCTTAGTAAAGTGTGTATGAATTACTTCCGAATAACCATCCATTATATACTAGTATACTACAACAAAGGTACATTTAGTTATATTAACTACTTCTACCTTCTTTGGTCTTGACAAAAAAAAAAAAGAATAACAGTGGATCCTATAATCATGCAATCTCCCTAGTTAGACAAGGAAAGAATGTGAGTAGACATAATCAACAAAAACTAACTCATCCCATCATTCCTTGCTTCTACAACTCTCCACACAAAAAAGATAAACCAATTACTCTTCAGTTTAGCTTCTAAAATTGAATTTTGGACTCAAAATCTCTTGAGTTGAATCTTAAATTTCATTTTAACTGTGATAAGAAGAATAGGATATAGTTTCAAGAAACTATTTACTACCTAGCAACTAAAGAAGATCCAAATAACTGAAATTACAACAATTGTCCATTCATTTTCTTCTCCTCCATCAACACAAAAGTATAAAGGAATTTATAAGATGTAATTAGTAATAAAAGATTGTGTCCACGTGATTTTTTTTTCCATTAACTATCAGAGCCACAAAGATGTAATTAAAGGTGGTATATATTAGATAACAGAAAAGAACTAAATTTATAACAAATATAAACAACATCATAAATATATTAGTTGTAAAAGCAAATGGTTGACGAAACATCACAACCTTAAGTGAGAATATATATATACCTAACAAAATGTATTCCTTTAATTACATCTAGAATGGCAAAATAGTAAGTTTAAAATATAAGTGGTAACATAGGAAACTTACAGAAGTCCCTTTGAATACTCGTCTTATGATTAAAATCAATTACTATGACTTGTAAGGGAGAATCAACCATCAAATTTACTTCAAGAAAATCTGAACGATACCCATGAATTCGAAAAACTTTGAATCCATATTTCTCAGGTTCATAGTATATAAAACAATTGCTGGAATGATATAACAATATGGCAGCACCTTCTTCAAAGTGTTTTATCGGCCAGCTTAAATCATAACTCCGTTGAACACAACTTTCCGAAGGATTGAACGAAGTATCGATGTTGTAAATCTTAGTCCATGATTCTCCAGTGCCATATTCATTCATAACCCACATTGAAACATCAGATAAAAGGGTTGAATCACAAATGTAAAGAAATCCCTTTAATTCTCCCATGCTAATATGCCTGTTACCAAGAAATCCATTATTATGATTTCCAAACACATATGGAGGAGAAGGAAATGACTGCAACCTCTCACTTTCAAAACAGAAAACCAATATTGACCTTAGCAGACCCTCAAATCTTATCCAATGAAGTGCACCATTCAAACAAGTGGGATACTTAAGCCTCGAAAAAGAAATTTGAGGATCAACTTCAACATTTCTCCAGGACGGTGTTCCAAGTGTGTTTATCTCAAGGATCACACGCTCAAAAACCCACTGATTGGCACGTTTAACATGTCTTATCCACACGCTTATTACCTTATATTCATTAGTTTTAGGTTGGAATCCAAAACCAGCTTGTCCTAGCATTCTTACCCGAGTTCAATTCATAGTAGATTCAGGAAGTCTTATGAACTCCCCAGTGACTGGGTTGCAGATCACTAATGGGTTTCCAAAAGATGGGTCAGACAAACAAAGTAAACCATTGCAAGAATTCACAATATCAAACTTATCAAAATCTCTGTTGCAAGCAATATAAAGACTTTGTCTACCCCTATCATTGTTCTCGTCGTTTTTCCCTGAACTTAATCTCGCAGCACGATAAGGGAGCCTGGATTCATTATTGATCTCGTTGCTTCCAATCTCAAACTTTTCAGGATCACACTCAAGAAGGTACATTGTTCTTGAAACTCGGTTATAGTCATTGGTTCGAATCATGAGGCTGAGTGGTGATTGCTCAAAGTGTGATTTAGCAAAATGTGATTCTGAAATCAATGTTTTCCAAATTTTGCACACACATTTACAAATGAGAAGAGACTTGAATGGAAGTTGAAGCAGAATGTGGGCAATAACATGAGACGGAAGATTATCAAAATAAGGGCAAAGTTCATGACTTTCTGCCTCATCAACTTTCCCATTTGCTTTATTGCATCTTTGGCCAGCCCTAGCAGGGGCAATTGAACATTTTTTTTCTTTTCATGACTACAATAAGTTGTAAAAAAGGAAAATAAACAAAATAAGTGAATTAAATCACATAAAAAAAGTGATTAAATTTGATAAATATCATAGAGGACGAAAGAGAAACTAAGAAATCAAACACGGGAAGACAGAAAGTTGGTTTCTTTCAATCTGAAGTGATTGATTTGCTCAAAAATAAAACAAAAGTGATTGATAAAAAAGATGTCAAACAAAACCGATGGTTAGAATATCAATTTTGTGGTTTAAATTTTATTTCTTTAATTTTTTTTATTACAAATACGGTCATTTAAGGTGTATCTTTATTTTTTTTTATTTTTTTCAAGTAGTCTAGTAGTAAGAGCTCACACATTTTAATTATTGAGAAGTGAGATGTCCGAAGTTCGAACTCGACCCCTGCATATAATATGCAATATCCCAAAGGTGTATCTTTATAACTTTATGAATTTTGACAAATTAGTTATTTAAAATTCTTTTCATTACAAATTGATTTTTTAAGTCGTAAAATATCAACATCGTTATCTAATTTGCATCAAATTCGGTTAAAAAAATGTTTATGTGAAAGTTAGTATGCCTGAAATACTCCAGCAGGTCAGAAAATACAACATGTGGCTGAACCCCATCAAGTGCTCTTTCGGCGTCCAAGCAGGAAAGTTTTTAGGGTTCTTACTCACAATGAGAGGTATAGAAGCGGACCTAGACAAATGACAGGCCATCATTGACATGAGAAGCTCATTTAACATAAAAAAAGTTCAATAGCTACCTAACAGGCTAGCAGCCCTGTCTAGATTCCTTTCATGTGACGGAGACAAAGCTTTTTCATTCTTCGCATCCATAAAGAAGAAGGAAAATTTCGAATGGACGCTTTCTGCAAAATCAAAACCTTCTTATCCAGCCCACCCATTCTACATCCAAAACCTTCTTATCCATTTATGATAACGCCATGAGCTCCGTCTTAGTCAAAGATTCAGATACGGGAGAGAAGCCAATTTATTTCGTCAGCAAAGTTTTCCAAGGAGCTGAATTAAGGTATCAGAAGATAGAGCGCATGGCGCTAGCAGTAATCGCCACATCAAGGAAATTGTGTCCATACTTCCAGAGCCATAAGATTGTAGTCAAATCAAACTATCCAATTAAGTCGGTCATGAGTAAGCCATATCTCGCTGGAAGAATGGTAGCATGGTGATTGGAATTGTCAGAATACGACATACAATGTTTACCTCACGAAAGCATCAAATCGCAAGTTCTAACGAATTTCTTGGTGGAGTTTATGTCGTCGGCCCAAGAAACCATCTCGCACATCTAGCTCTTATCGGTGGATGGATCTTCTAACTTAAAAGGGAGCGGAGCCAGAATTGGCTTAGAAGGATATGAAGACCTCCTTATTGAACAATCTCTCAAGTTCGATTTCAAAGCAAGCAATAACCAAGCTGAATATGAAGCCCTCATAGCCGTGATGACTTTAGCACAGGAGATGGGCGTAAAAAATCTAAGGGAAAAGGTGATTCACAATTAGTAACAAGCCAGGTAACTGGGGAATACCAAGCCATAGGCACTCAACATCATAGATTATGTAGTTAAGGCTGGTGGAGCATTTCTGCCAAAAACGCTAGAACTTGAAGGACTATGTGTGTTAAACGGTATAAATGGATTTTCATGTTCTGTAAATGCGGGATTGTTATGCAAATTTGCCATCATTGAAGTTGGCACACCGAACGGTTGGTCCTTAGAGAAGTTCTGCATATTTATGATCCTATCATCGAATCTAGCCCTAACTTGAGGGTTAGGAGAAGTAGGGATACTTGTAGACACGGGTACACCAGCGGTAAATGGTAGCACAAAGGTCCCCATTTCAGGTTGTGTCATTGGAGCGGTTATAGTCAGAACAGTTGTGGAAGTGGTTACTCCCATTTCCGTCGAAACTGGCATGGCCATGGTTGCCCCCACGGCCGTTGATACACTAGGACCCACTGAAGGGGCGAATGCCCGTGTAAATTGTTCTTGTGAAGAGGATTGCGATGATTGTGATGGCATAGAAGCACCAGTATTGGCGGATTTAGTCAATATTTTCAAAGCTTTATCACTTCTTAAATGCATGCACAAAAATGCAAATTTTTCTTTAAAAAAAGTTTACTAAAAATAGTTGCTAATCTTCAGAAAATTGTTTTCACAAGAAAAGTTTTTAGAAAAAAGTTTTGAAATTTTTTGGAAGATTATGGCAATTTCTTCCGAAGGTTTTTTTTTTTGAAATATGCACATTGGAAATTTCTCCCAAAGGTTTTTTAAAAAGTTTTTAGAAAATGATGCACAAACAGGGTCCCATCTGGCGTGCCAATTTGTTTACCGGTGTTTTTGGTAAACAATACGGGCTGGTTTTGATTATTACAAGCAGGATCAAACCAGAAATCCTAAGACATGTTGTCCATTTGTTTTTCAAGCGTTCATCAAGTTCATAGGTTGCTTTACGAACAAGGCGAGACTATATGGCGTCTTTCGAATGAAAAAAGGGTTTTTAAAAGCAAAGTAAAGACATTAAGTTTAAATTGCAGAAACTTAAAGGAAAGATAAAATACAATGCATTAAAAATAAAGGTGGTTTGACCAATCCTTTACATACATTCTTTATGACGCTTTTCTCTCGTGTCGGTACTTCGAATATTTTAGAATTTTGTATAGGTGATTTACGACCCGTTTTCCCTATGGAAAACTCCTATTTATACATAATAAAATAACTGGAAAGAACATAATCCCACGATTAACACTCATTCCTTGTAGACAACCGCTTGTCTCCCACGTTCTCCATTGAGGAAACCGTTTCTCTTTGAAATTTGAATCTTCCCGCCTCAACGGTAGTTTCTTGACTTAGACGGTTTTGCCTTCCTTGCTCGCGTCTTGTCGAACCTTAGGGCTTTTAGACCCTTTCTTGCTAAGTCCAGCATCTCGTCGAAACTCCTTAAGTTGAATAAAAAGACTTCAATTCCTACAAGGATAAAAGTCAACTAATGTTGACCGCATTAAATGAGCCTTTTGAAATTGCAGGCTAACAACATGTCCCTCCAAGGGACACCGCCCCTAGCAAGCATCTAAAAGCACAAATAACGGCATATGACAACCAACCTTGTAGATCCATCACTTCGCCTTGTCCCCTACTTTATGATAATCGGGTCCCACCTTTTCTAAAGTCATTTGCCAGGGGGCATCCCTGACATTGCTTCTGGTAAATTTGTCAGGAGTTCTTGCTCCTAGCATAGTTCCCTGGCAAAATGCAACATTTCTTGTAGTGGCTTAGGCACCCTCCAGAAGGGCTACTGAGGCCTAGGCGTGCCCTTCATGAGGCGCCACCTCAACTAGCTTCTAGAAGCATCTAGAGCTTAATAAAATGACTTAAGACCCAACTTGCTTAGGGCTTAAGTCACCCGAAAACAAGTCTACATAGGGCTATAAATACCACTCTTGGGATCATTCTCAATGCATCACTAAAACAGACTAAATCGTAGTCTATGATATTGTACTCAGTGCAAGTACAACATTCAACTCATACTCTTTAAATGAAACTCCCTCCGACCACATTTATAAGCAAATTTTTTTTTTTAGATTCATTGAATAATCAAAGTTCTTGATATATAAATGTGACTAAATACATTAATTATTCAATGAATCTAAAAAATTATTTTTGACTAATAAATGTAACCGAAAGAAGTACATTGCTAAGAGATATATTGCTAAAAGTAATCAACATATGCATTTAACATTCGACTCACACTCTTTAAAGAATTTTTTGACTGAGAAGGACTAAAAGTGATATATTGCCAAGAGATATCTTTGTCTATTCACAAAATTTATGAACTAATGACATACGTTTATGATTAGCATCAACAACAAAAAATAGCAATCGATTTCCACATTGCATCCTTTGAAAGGAAATCACATGTAATAATACAAGAAACCGAGTTTAAGGATAACTTAACAAATTCATGAAAAGAATGGTGCTTTATTAGACAAGAAACAAAATGATGCAAATAAATGGCACAAATATACATAGCTCTAGTACAAAATATGGTGAAGACCTTTCTTCTCCAACTCATTATATACAGCATTCCATCCAGCTTGTGTTGGGTGCAACCCATCCCAAAAGAAACTTGATTCTGGATTTTCACAAACCGAATATTTCTGAACATTATTCTCATCTACACTTCCACAATTATACTGACTGCTTACTCCAGCGCAACATGGCTTCAAACGATCCTTGATATTATGGCTCGAAGGATGGTTCAACACGGACGCGAAACTGTCAAAAATCTCTAGAATTTTAAAGGTGGTGTGATCCTTGGTTTCTTGGTTCAATTTGGTCACAGATTGGTTCAATAGGTTGTTATGGAGAGCTACGAGGTCGTTAAATGTACTATTGCAACGTTGGAACGAGGATTGAGCAGTGGTCTGAGGAAGACATCCAAGTGGTTGTAAAGCACCTACAACAATTCTCTTAAACCCTAAGCTTTGGAGATGAATCAAATCAGTGGTTGTTTGTTTAACCACTGAAGCAATGAAAGATGGAAAACCCTGCGTATAGTAAATGAAATTATTTTGTTAAAATTCATGTAGAGGTATGAAATTGACATATAGAGAAAAATGAGAGTAATTCTATTTTTATTTTATTTTTTAAAAAGTTTTTAGTAAGTTTACGAAGTATTTTTTCATTAATAGAGGTATGAAGTTTTCACCGCCGCTCAGATTAAAATGAATAAATTTACCGGGAGAGAGCCATTTGTGGCCAAGTAATGATTGTAGTCATTTCCAGCAACAGAGACATAAGCAATAGCTTTGTTGAGATCTGAAGAAGTATAGACATTTTCTTGAATGAGTTGATTGAAGGAATCGATTTGGGTTGTCATATTTGGTCCTGAAGTAAATGTATCAAATACACCTGTACCACCATATGCAAAGTTCATCCCATACTTCAAATAATGCTTAGGCACAATGTTCCTGAATTTGTGAGGGATTGGTGATCTCAATCTCAAATACTTGGCTGCAACACATAAATGTAACGTTATTATTAGTTAAGTGTAATTATATAAGAGGAAGCAGTTTGATACTAAAATATGATATTTCCTTAGAATTAATATTTCAGCAGTTACATTTAATAATTTTTTTTTTTTTTTGCCAGTTACATACATATGTTGCACCTTTGTACAACAATCCTCTAAACAAAATAAAATCAGAAAAACAATAACAAACAAAAGGCATTTACAAGGTAAGATTTATAAGTCCTGCAACTTCAAGTTAGAGAGTTCAAATTCTTTTAGAAAAGGTTGTAAAGTGGTAATTAATATCACCTTAATTAGTAAAAGTACTCCCTTCTCATTGAAAAGAAAAAATGAAACGTTTGATATTACTTATTTTTCTCTCAACTAGTTCACTTATTTAAAAGCATTCAGGCTCATATATTTTACACCAATCTTTATTATTTTAGTCGGTTCATATGATTTAACATTTTTATAAGTAAAATGAAAGCTTCTCGTGCACATTACCACAATGCTTTTGCTTTTAGTTTACGGAAGTTCCATTTAATATAACACAAGTAAACTACTTGTTTTTCTAGTATGACAAGAGCATAAAATAAATTAATAAGGGTAGTAGTTGGCATAAGTATGACAAACGTCTATGTCGCTAAAAAAATATGACAAACTATGGTTGATATTTGATAACCCCTAAAAAGAAACCATGGTTGATAATTTAATTTATTTATTTATTTGCTAAGCTCATGATGCCAATAAAAAATGACACATAGCTTTCAAACTACTTCATAATTAATAAACTATTCACTCCAATCCCTCAAAACTCTCAATCACTTTTTTTTTTGGTTTGTTTTTTTCTTACAAAACTCTTGAAGTTAAGATAAACGTTAAGAGCATGTGGTTAAGCATGTAGGCCAAAGTGAGGAATTCACGAAGAATTAATTCAGGAAAGAAACTACTAATTAAAAAATAGTAGTCATAATTAACTAAGGCAAATTAAAAAACTATATCGTTTTTAAGCTAGACGTTACATTAAACAAGTAATTTCCATGTGATCAGATTTAAAACTAGGTGTCATTCTTATCATGTGATTTTCTGTTTTTGAATTCCAAAATCATACACAAAAGACTTTTTTTCCTCAAAGAAAAACAAAGCAATAGCGATCTCCGTAAAGATAACTTAGTTGGTAGAAACAATGCATTGTTATATGTATGGACCAAAATTCAAACACTGAACACCTCATTTATTCCCTTTCTAACAAAAAGTAGCTTTCAAGTTTCTTTCTTGAAGGAGAGTGAGTATGTTTGTATAAACATTTTCTCTCCCTTATTTCCAATTAAGAAAGCTTTGTAATCATTCTCTAATAAAGATAGTAATTAAGCATAACTTACTTATATGAAGAAAAAAAATTCCATAGAAGATGCTCTTGGATCAAATTACGTGAAACGTGATAATGTAAAACGAAAATTGAATATACGAAAATAGGCAACAGAAGCACCACACAATGAGGCAGCATTTTACCGGTGAAAGAAAACAACCAAATATAAAATATATTTTGGATAAAAGCACAAGAAAGATAAAGTGGCAAGCCAACTAAGAAATAAACCCCACATCACATCTCAAAAATTATAATAAATAGCGAAATATAATACGGTAATAATAGAACTAAAGCATCTGAATTAATTCGAAACGCATAATTTTTCATGTGAAAGCTAGAAAAGTACATATATAAACAAAATAAGTTAATTAAAAAGCGTACACTTTTTCTGCCAAGGAAAGGAGAAAAAAAGCATATACTTTGCAATGTTCCAGTTGATTAATTATGATAATAGCATTAGAGAGATGGGTGAAATAGGTTACGTACCAATGAAGTCAGTTAAAACTCTACCGTCGGAGAATCTTCCGGCAGGTTTTCCGGGAAAGGTTATGCCATAAGGTTCTTTCCATGAACCAGGTTTACTTTTTTGGGTGTTGCCGGTATCAACATACGAGTCTCCGAAAATGAACAATTCTTTTGTAGGATGATATTTGAGGTGACGACTGGCCTCAGCTTGCAGCCCTAACAATGAACAAGAAGAGGTACAATTAGTTTCGGTTTTTGATTAACTAATATTAATTAAGAAAAATCAATGGGAAACAAGTTAAAATAAAAGGGAAATGTATATATTTATTATAGGTTGATTGAAATTATTCGAGTGATTAATTTTTGCAGTCGCACGTAGTTGATACCTGATTCACACCAAAATACTATTGTATTGTGTGTTTGATTATTTGCACTCACAAAAATTGATTTTGTAATTCTTTTGACTAAAACTAGTTGTAGATACAAAATCTCCAAATTCTAACTTCACGATAAAATTAACTCTAGAAGCAAAATTCATTCTATTAAAGTATATTGAAACACGTGAAATTCATACACATACCCATGGTGTTTTTTAGCTATAGTGACATTTTGTTTTACTTCATGTTTGTGTTTGAGCTATAGGAGTATTATACTTGTGCTACTTGTATTCAAAATTGTATGTTAATGTTTCATGATGATAAATTCATAGTCATACATACCTGAGAGAAGTACAAGTACTAGCGAAAGACATAGAAGGATGAATAGTTGCTTGTGTGAATCCATAATGAACTGCTATGAAAATAACCAAGGTGCCAAGAGTTCTGAAGGGAAG
>Ga0228710_1011184_pt1 | contig 11692 bp, 2 predicted proteins | sample MedpolnodulmetaG_FD_177995 | JGI IMG/M metagenome (GOLD analysis project Ga0228710, IMG submission 177995) | Root nodule microbial communities from Medicago polymorpha collected in Santa Monica, California, United States - pink nodules | ecosystem: Host-associated > Plants > Roots > Nodule... | reverse complement strand
TTCTATTTTTTTCTTTTATTTTTTTTTTTTTTTTTAACTTCTTATGGTCATGGTAACCATTAGCCAGAAAGTAAAAAATAATTTTTTTTAATTGAAAATAACAAAAGTTTTCACTTTTGAAAAGTTATACATTACCCTTTTTCTTAAATCACAAACTAAAGATTAGTTTCGGAGAATATTAACCGGTGTTCTTGGTACATTGGTTAAGTATTAAATAAAGTAAGTTTTTATTAAAAAGTAATGTAATTATTATTTGATAAATGGTGACGGTTTATATTTTTAAGATAGAAATTCTATTTATATATTTCTTAACCAGTGTCCTAAAGTCATCGGTTAACAAGACTCGTTTCTCAATTAACATAATGTATGTTTGGTTCTACTTCAATGAGAATTGATTCCGATCAAAAGTGATTCGTAGATTATATGATTTGTGTTTAAATTTAGACACAAAATGTTGAGTTTTGTTAATTACAAAATGTTTGAAAATGTTGTTTTTATCATCAACATCAAATCTGAAAAATATTTACACTCTCATTTAGCAATATACTATCATTTTCTCTTAAGCAAAACAAAGTACTCTTATGAGTGGTGATCTTATGATGTAATTGATCTGATTTATTTGTTTCATCTTATCTTATTTTAATGCAAGTAGTAGGTGTGTAGTATCTATGATCTATGAGTGTTATAAACTTTAGATATTCATCCCATTCATACTTGTAAAAACCTAAATTTATTTTCGCACGCGGCTTTTAAGATTGAACCTTGATCAATCATATAGTTAAGAATCTCTCCAAAAAAATCATATAGTTAAGAAGTTCAATTAACTATCACTTATGCTACATTAATTTTATATATTATCATATAATATCATGAGTAAGAATGCATAAAAGCAACAGTAATAAACAACCACATATATAATTAGTCAAATTAAGAATAACATGGTTATTTATCATTAGACAACATTAGCATTATTAGTAAAAAGAAATTTATGAATATTATTTTGAACACTCTCTTTAAAACTTATTTTTTTATTGAATGAATTTAATGTACATCTCACCACTTTAATTGTGACTATTTTTATCGATAGATAGAGAAAACGTTGTTAACACTACTCTTATGGATAATGCTACTCTTTTGTGAAAACGTTGTTAACACTGCTCTTATGGATAATGCTACTCTTTTGCTACCTAACATTATGAACAACAAATAGCCAAGTTATATACATACATAGCATTAAATTTGGTTAATCTAATTTGTAGTCAAATTAAGAATATTATGGTTATGTACCATTCCTTAGACAAACATTAACATTAGTAATGCTACTCTTTGCTACCTAACATCAAGAACAACAAATAGCCAAATGATATATAAATAGCATTAAATTTAGGCAATCTAAGTAGCAGTAACATAGAGCTTGATATTTTTTTGTACACACTCAACTGGTCTAACAATCCGTTATCAGTTTAGTCCATTTAAAGCACATGCCATCAGAGGCCTAACATATCCCTCCTTCATGAATCACACATGAGTTGTTGGTTAACAATTTGCATTCGAACAGTGTAGTACTGTTTAATCACGGATACTACAGTCCATTTCTGCGGCGAAGACTCACTCACCCACATGAATATGCCCCACCTACACCTGCTATATAGTGCCCTATCCCCTAGGTCTCGTTGGAAAAAATACACAAAAGAAAATTAAGTTGAAAGGAATAAAAAGTAATCTTGATCAAAATAGCTCTCAAATCCATCCAAATCCAAATTACATAAACATTCTTAAGACGAAGTGATCAAAATGATTTTCACGGTCGAATAGCAACCATCGAGATATGAGTTCGGAGTACATTCAAATATTTTGACGTTTAAGTTAGAGCGAAGAGTAAGAGGTAAAATTGGTTAGGTTATCTTGAATTATGGTCTAATGATCTTTTTATATAGTTGTTGAGGTAGTTGTTGGAGGACCGTTACAGACGGCGAGTGTCAATGAACGTAACTGTCGACAGTTACCTTGTGTTAATGGTTGGAGACGTAACAAATTTAAAGGAACATTTGTCTTTAGACTATTTGAGATGATGCGTCGGTGTAAGCCGACCATTAATACAAGCTTTATGTATTTGGACCTTTTGCTAGGTCACTTGTGTTTATACCATGATGTATTTTTGTATGTGTGTTAACCTTGTGTATTGAGACTGTTTAGAGTAGTACATTTTGTTATGATTTTACACATTAAATTGATCAACGAAAATCACATTTAACATTCAAATTAAACAAAAATATAATTATGAGAATCAAAGTAAGTAATGAAATATTCATTTATGATATTTTGCATCCATTTTACATAACGGAAATGCTAATAAGCAATATCAAATGATATTCGATATTATAATTTTTGAATATATTAAAAAATTATCAAAACATCTTTAAATGTGTATATTTTATTAGTAACTTTATAAATTAACACCATAATACATTCAAGACCAAACAAACTATACCATTCCCCTGAAAAATAATAGTACATAGTACCAAATTAACCGACAATATACTCATTGATGTATTTTTTGTAATTTTAATATACAAGAAACAGGGTCTCACACACACACTGATCGAAATAAGTGTTTTACTCAATTATAAAAGATGATGGTATTATATAGGTGAATCTGTGACCTCAATTGCTACTGTTGCAGACAAGAGTGTCAGGTAAAAATTATATACTGATGGAAGGAATCGAAATTTACATTTACATAGTAAAACTGACAGAGATTTCTTATGATTTGCCAGTCTGGGTAACATATACTCCCTTCGGTTCAAATATAAAAAAAATTCTTTTTTTAGGTTCATTGAGTAGTTAATGTATGTGATCTATATTGTAAAGCAGATACGTTAATTATTCAATAAACTTAAAAAAGGAATTTTTTCTTATATTTGAAATCGGATGGAGTACCTATTATTTTATTTGGCCCTTGTCACTTTATTTTGGTAAGAAACCAAAGCTTAAACTTGCTTGTACAAAAAATATTTTTTTAATCCAAAAAGAATCATACAAAATTTGTTTGAAAAGGAAAGTAAAGTTTGTTGAAAAAGCAAAAAAAATACAAATTGATCAACCAGATCAGTGACTGGTCAAAGTAAGTTGCAGCCCACATGCAAATTCGTTGTGTGACGAAATAGAGATAAATATGAACAGCAAAATCATCCATAAATGGGACCCAGATGTATTACATTTGTATCTACATTATTGCCAATTGGCTTCAACAAACAAGCATTATAAAACCAAGTGCACGATCGCAACACATTTTTTATACTCTTCCTAAATATATTATTATTATATATAAAAATATGACAGAACAAAATGAACGTTATATTTAGAATATTAAGTGGATTTCAGAGAAAAAAAATATATATAAAGTATTGAGTGTCACATGTGGAATGAGACATAAAAACTCTATACAATGGCATTACCACATCTTAGGCTAAGGATACCCTTGACTATTGGCCCCATTTTGCCAAAGGTTCATGCATGCGGTTGGATATGAAGTGTATTTATAAGATCATTCCCTCCAACCATATACTACCATGAATAATAATGAAACACACTTTTTATAAACAAATACTTTAAGTTATAGCCAGAGGTATAAATGAATTTAAAACTAAACTATACAAACAAGTTGGGTTTAGATTTTCTTATATAATTTAGTTTTATAAAAGAATAGTGTCAAATTATGTTCAAATTATCTAAGAGAGTTCTGCTGCATATTGTGTAATCTTTATAATTACGTATCTAATTTATATTCAAAATTAAGTTCGAGTTGATTCGGTTTATTGTTAATTCAATGTGTAGAACTTTTTCAACAAAAATACTAATATGAGTATTAATTTTTGAGTCAAATAGTCTAATTGTTAGAATTCATCTTTGAAACGAATAAATGAAATCTTCAACATTCGAACTTAGATCTCTGCATATTACAAACATTGTCTTTACCATCTGAGTTATCTTCACATGAACTTAATTTTTACATGAATATTGTATTTACGAGAATTGATTTTGTCATTTAAAAGAGTTTAACGACGCAGTTTGTTGTTTACTTACTTTCTATTTATGTGTAATTAATCTTTGGATAGGGTTGATTTAATTAAATGAAGCATGGGGCATTGAATTATGCAAGTTAATAAGAATGGAAAAATGAATGAATGAAGTATGAACCCGTCGTCCGGTAATTGAGGTTAACTTAAGTGTGACGTGACGTGACGGTTAGTTGTAGTGAGGCAGGGAGGGATAGATAACAAAAAGGGACAATGAAGGAGATGAATGTGGGACCCGTACAGTCGGCTTCACACGTGCGACACAGAAATCCATAATAATATTGAAAGGAACAGCGTGCGTGGGTATAGAATAGTGTTTTTTGGAGGGGACCATGTTTGACGTGTCGCTTAAGGCTGTAGCACCAAAATTAATTCTTTTCATGCTAGTAGTACGGTGTTATGTTATGTTACACACAGATTATGGTCCCATGTACCAGTGCTGACTCAACTTGAGTTTATGAAAATTAAACAAAGTACTACTACTACTAAATGTATTTGTAATAAGGTTGACTGTACACGGGGTTTGTTTTTGGACAGGAAACGGGTAGCTTGTTTAGTTGTTTTATCCTAAATTTTAATAATTTGAATAAATTTTATAATATCAATACGATGCTAAAATATCTTCTCCATCCTTGTAAAACTATAAGGAAAATGTGTCTCATAAACAATAGTTAAGGAATCACAATAATATATGTATTGGAAGATTTCCTTTTTGACCCAAACTACAATAGGGTAAACTTTCTTTCAAAAACAGTTAATGATGTTGTATTCTTATTCTTATAATTGGATTTGAATTCAAGATTTTAATTATCTAGAAAGAGATTTGAACCCACTTAAGATCCTATTCATTTTAAAAAATATGGAGAGTTTTATTTATGAGATAAATAGGAATACACAACTAAGACATTGATGGTATCTATTTTTTTCTTAATATTTAAAAAAAATTCATCAAAATTATACTTACGTCTAACTCTCTCATAAATGAAGTTCTTCATGTATTTTGAGAAATAAAAAGAATATTAAATCGTTTGAACCATTTCTCATTCAAACGCTATTAGGTAAGTCTGATTTGTATAATTGAATTGATTGATACTAAATTAATCTCTTGTATGATGTTAGCTCAATGATAAAAAAAAAATTAATTTGTAACTTCAATTAATAGTGTCAAATGCCATCGTGTCGACACTACCCAAAAAAATGCCATCGTGACGAATGTAGAATATTTTTTTGGGGAAATTACATTGACCTCCCTTGAGGTTTTATTAAATAACACTAACACCCCCTCTAATTTTGAAAAAACACTCACCTTCCCTCAAAGTTAACAGTGTTAGTACTGTTAGTGAGAAAAACACACTTATGCAATTTGCCTCTTAAATTCTTAGCACAGGACCGTAGCTTTTGCATTTTTACCATAAATTCCTTTAAGTGGTTTCCATTACGTGACTTTCAATTCTTTGAAAAAAAAAATTGAGAGGAATTCTTTGAATTTTGTTTCTCTAAAACGACACAAATTAAACCTTTCAACAAGTTTGTGTAAGCTGAACGAGTTGACAGTAATGTTAAACCAAATGAATCTATTTCCGCTCGAGTACCATTAATGCATGTGTTGATAGTTTTGCCATCATGCACCTTCTGTAATGATAATTAAAATAATTAAAAATAATTATAGATCTTTGATTGAATATCTATTGATTTGAATTACAGATATAAAAAATAATTAAAAAAAAAAGACATAACAAAGGAATTTCAAGGGAACATAGTCGGTGGAAGAAAAGAAAAGAAAAAAAAGAATCAGCGCTGCCGTTTCAGAAATTGAGGAAGAAGATTACGATTTATTTGTGTAATTTAACAGAGTGCAAACAGTGTTAACCAAGAGGGGATGTGTTTATCACATGGAGGATTGAGTAGGGGAGCTTTGTTTCTAATTAAAAAAATAGAGGGGGTGTAAGTGATATTTTAACATACCTCAAGGGAAGTTAATGCAATTTGCCCTTTTTTTTTTAGAGTTTTTTTATGGATGCATATGAAGATGAAAAGAGGAGAGGAAAGAAGATGAAGAAAAGTAAAAAATATTAGGTGTTGATAGTTTACTGTAAGATGCAATAGGCTTGCGTGATCCAACTGTCCCTTTTTCTATGAAAAAATTTAATGGTTAAAACTTAAAAACATTATTAAGCTCTGTAACATCCCGATTTTTAGGTTATTATTATTTTAATTGTTTATCTGTTTATTTGATGTGTTTGAATTGTTGGGTTAGTTGATTTTTATTAGAGATCGATGAGTAAAGAGTATTTTGGTAATTTGAGATTGAAGGTATATATGTGAAGTTATCGGAAGATAACAATTTTGTGGAATTAAGATAATAGTGATGTATGAGTAAAAACGGGTGTTGGGGGGCGGGGTTAAGTGAAGTCAATGTGTAGTGTTATTTTTATGAGGAAGAATAGTTACTAACCCAATAAGAATTAAGTAAACCAAACTCAATTCACGTGGATATAAAAGAGTAGTAGTCTTCACAATTTAGCGTTAGAAAATAATTTGATAAGTTTTAAGATAGAGACAAAGAGAGAGAATAGAGCAAGACATAAGAGAAAAGGGATCTAAGGAATGTGCCGCTTTGCAAATTTGCACCCTCCCTCACTTCGTCATTTGTATTTCCATTTTCTCCCTCGTGAGGATGTGCGAGAGGGTTGACAAACCTTTCCCTCCATCTTCTTGTACCACAATTTAACTTTAAATGTCTAATGTATTATGAATTATTGATCAAATAATAAAACGTGTTCATTTTCCTCTAAACTATATACCATGTCTCTTTAAATTTATGTCATTTATTCATTTGTTCTGAAAAAGCTGGTAAAACACAAATCAGATTGTATAATCCAAAAATCTTAAAAATTAAGTTCGAATTATATAATCTAAGCATGGGAATTTTGAGAATTTTGGAGGGTGTGTAAGCAGTGAGGAGGGTGGAAAAAGAAAAACCCTAAAAGATTTTTGGGTTTTCAGATCCATTTATTTCTTGTAGCTATCTATCAAATTTAAAAGATTTTTTATAGGTATACCCCTACATCTATCTGACCTATCCATATAATATTTCAATATTTTTAAAATGATTTTTTTTTTATATCAAAATTTTGATGTCTACTACTGCCTTTTAATTTTTGCATGTATTATTTAAATGTGTGTAAGTTATTGAAAATAAAAAGTAAAAGAAAGTTAAAGATAAACACGATGTTACATATAATATCTATATTTTAATGTTCAAATAATATAACTTTTTAAAGATACTCTTTCATATTTCTTCTTCATTCACATCATACATTCTCATATTTTTCAAAAAGAAATTTAAGCTCATATTTTTAACTATAAACTGTCGTTTACAGTGAATTATAGTTTATGATAAAAAAAAAGTTGAACAGAAAATATCAATTATCATAATAGATAAATAATTTGAAGACTTCAAAATGATTTTAAGATTCAATTTATATAGAGTGTGCGTAGTGCACACTAAACTATAGTTTATGATAAAATAAACTGGAAAAAAAAAAATCATTCATCATAGTGGATGAATAAAAAGTAATAGATAAATAATTTAAGACTTCATAGTGATTTTAGGATTCAATTCAATATTTTTTACACTGTGCATAATCTGGAAATATTCAGGGGTCAAGGCCAGAGAGACTGACATGTTAACTGTGGAAGATATATAGCTCAAAGATGTAATCCTACTTACTAATGATCAACATGCTCGTAGGGACATGGTAGTTGACCCAAGATCATGTGGTTGCAGTGGTGGGTTTTTATTCCACATTCTTGAGGATAGTCTGTTGGGGTCTAGTGTTTGGAGGTCAATAGCTGGAATGCACTTCTTAATAAATTTTTGTTGCATGATGATCAGTAGGGCTGGGCATCAGTCGGTTTCAGTCGAAAATCGGTCCCAAAACCTCAACCCACTCTTAACCACGGTTTCAACTCCTAAGCCCACTTCCGACTGTTTAAAGACTCGGTTTAGTCAGTTTCGGTTTATTCGGATAAGACGGTAACTCGGGTGGGTTCAGTCGGTTAACCCCTTATGGGCCAATATGAAAATGGGCAATCATTTAAAAAAGAAAAAAAATACTTTCCAACATAAAAAATTCTAGTTATTTTCTTAGTTATTCTAAAATTGGGCATGTGTTCAGATTAAATATATATAGTTTTTCAAATTGGAGAATTCAACGTATTTTTAAGCTCATTCATACTTATCTCAAGGTTAATCAATTGGCACAACATGCTAAATAAATTATAATTTTAAACCACTTCAAAGAACCATAACAAGACATTAATTTCAGTCATCCAATATAAAAACTGAACATAAGCTTTTTCACTATTATTATAAATCAATAGAGCAAGCTTCTTGGAGATTTTTCAACATACAGAAACTTGAAGTCGGCTGCTGCAGAAAACAATGATAACCCATCAGCAATGATAATTATTCTTAATCTTAATAGGAGAACAAAATAGCAGAAATGATGGTTATTTATGTAAACATTTGTTAAGAGCTTCCAAGTGAAAGTTATTCTAAAAAGGTATAGAATAAAACTAAGAAATAAGGCCATCAATATACACAAGTGATCAAGGAAAAAGAAGCAAAGAGAGCATTATTTTCATACATACACTTTGAATAAGTCAATGGAACTAAGAAATAACCAATATAAGAGGCAAAAAGAAACAGAACTCGCTTAATGATTAGAAATTGATTTTAAACATGTTAATATAAACCTTATCAAAAGCAAAGACAAACATGTTTACTTGCATACATAGATACATGAATACATACATAAACTTAAAACAAAGCAAAGAAAACATGTTTACTTACAAATCCATACACTAAAACTCCATACATCTCTGATTCCTATTGTGTACTTGGCTCATCATTTAAGTTCAAGACAATCTGTCTCCAAAACATCAAAAACAGATGTTAGAAGATATCTACATTAATCATTAAAAAAAATGAAATCATTGATTTACAATTACAACAATAAACAAATACAAGTGATCAAATACACACAAATCAGTATTATGTTTTAAGAGAAAATATCAATATCAACGTATCATTACAAAGAATGATTATTTTGTTTATCATCAACCCAAACTGATGAAAAATCAAACACTATATCTTAGTAGCTTTTACCTTTTTATCAGTTAGTGATAAGATTAACTTCCTTCCTTATGATCTACAAGTAATAAACTGAAATAAAAGTAACAAAAATCAAAACCTTAGCTTGTACCTTTTATCAATCGATGATAAGAAATAAACAAAACTTAATCTTTCCAAATGATAGACCACCATTGCTTGACGGTATTGGATAGGAGATAGGTCAAAAAAGAAGTGTGTGAGACAAATTTTACTCTAAGAATAAAGTGAAAACGAATAAATAAAAACATTACATACGATGTACCGATGGTAGATCATCGTTGATGAGAAGAAAGAGCTCGAACAGGCGAAATTTGGAGGTTAAACGACGGAGGAGAAGTGAAACGGCAGAGTTCTAGGGTTTTATGCGATGAGTTATATAACAATGCCAAACGACATCGTTTTTGAATGGAGACTAACCTTCTTTTTTTATTATATTTTGTTGTCTGTGACAGCCTGTATGTAACTGGTGTTATATTAATTAATTTATTAATATATGTATGAATTGGGCCGGACGACAGCGGTTTTCGCTGGGCTTAAAGAATGAAACCGAGCCGATCCAATCATAACCATCTCAACCCAGTTTTTTTTAACCCGTGTCACCCAGTCAACCCGGTTTATCCGCCCGTTTCGGTTTAAAGTGGGCTGGGTTATGCGGTTTCGGGCGGAAATGAGAAATTTTTCCAGCCCTAATGACCAGCCTTTAATTCTTAATAATATGATAGGTTATTATGTGAAAGTGATCAGTAATGTTTCTATTTTGGTGCAAGGATTGGTTTTCTAATTCTCAATTGCATGGTATTCTTTATGCTTTGAGTCTCCGATTGTTGTCTCATGATGACATTTATTCTTAGAGAAAACATAGTAGTGTGCGGGAGATGTCTAACACGGGTGGGTCAAAGTCAATAGTCATAGTGCAATTTTTTTTCAAAAAAATAATAAAATAACTCATCTAAATTGACATCGAAGAAAATCAAACAACGGTCATAGTGCAATTACTGACTACGGACTACAGTGATCGTGCAGCTTGTGATGAAGTTGTTTGTAACTCAAATAGGTATTTCATTTTCTGAATTTTCTTCTAATGTCATTGTGTGCTCCATTATTTGGATGAGCTTTGGGTAGTTCACATGGGTCTAAATCTAGCTTTGCATTATGGTTTGAAGATATCGTGATTGTCTAATCAAATTTTGCAGGAAGAACTCGAACTTACAACAGGGCGGGTCTAACATGTTAAGAGGCTTAAAGCAAATTTTACAATGAGACATTTTTTCCCTCAATATTAAAAGCATAATAAATCAAGTTTTGTTGAATCGAAGATTTGAACTTAGGACCAAAATGATTTGAGGCTTTAAAATTGACCAACTAAACTAGATAAATATTGATTACTCGTATGTCTTATTATATATATAGCTAAATTGACTTATTTTGAGGCATTTTTTTAATCCAAAATCTTGATGCCTAAACCCTTGTTTGGGTGGCTTAGCCCTTAGGCCGGACCAGACTTACAATGAAATCAAGTGTGGTAGAGGACACCCTTAATCTCATATGTATGGTTTTCTTGTTGGGCTTATGAGTTGCAAGTTTCAAGACGTCTATCACCGAAAAATGCTCTTCTCCCAACAAAAAATTGCTCACTTCCAACCAAACTTCCTAAAACACCCCTGCGTGAGTTAACTCACGCAGGTGTTATACGCAGCGTGAGTTAACTTACGCAACATGAGTTAACTCAAGCGGATGTTTTTTCATGTTTAACACCTGCGTGAGTTAACTCAAGCGGATGTTATACCCAACATGAGTTAAATCACACAGGGGTATTTTGGAAAGTTTGATTGGGAGTGAGCATTTTTTGTTGGGAGAAGAGCATTTTTCTCTATCACCATGTCTCCATATGTCTCCATATGTTGTGTGTATGATTTTGTTAAGTTTGGAACTTGGGTTGAATATGACTAATGGTCTTAAAACTTTCTTCGTAGCCAGTAACTTTAAAACTTTCTTAATTTTTTGTTAGTTGATAAGAGCTCTTTACCCTTTTGTGATGTTTTAGTTTTTCCTTGTTTCTTTTGTTTGGGTAACTTTTTTATATAAAAACATTTCGTACCCAACAAAAATAAATTAAAACTTTAGAGCAGACACTAACGTATGTAAAAGGTTGATTTTTTTTTTTTACCCTAATGCCAAAAAAAATGAAACATTTGACCCCCTTTGAGAATTATATACCAAAATGACCCACTTTGAGAATTTTTTTTTTTTTCGTTTTTTCCATTACGGCCATTTCAAATGGCGGTAATGAGTTGTTTTTTCTGACCTGCAGCAGGTTTGTGCAGAGCCATCACTTTTTATCTTTTTTTTTTAATATTTTTTTATTCATTATAGCCATTTGGTTTGGCCGTAATTGATTTTTAATTTTTTTTTTGTTTTTCCTTTTTTTTAGTAT
>Ga0228710_1011180_pt1 | contig 11695 bp, 9 predicted proteins | sample MedpolnodulmetaG_FD_177995 | JGI IMG/M metagenome (GOLD analysis project Ga0228710, IMG submission 177995) | Root nodule microbial communities from Medicago polymorpha collected in Santa Monica, California, United States - pink nodules | ecosystem: Host-associated > Plants > Roots > Nodule... | reverse complement strand
TAGACCATACAAACCACACTTGAAAACTTGACATTTCAACATTAAAACAACTTAATCAAACTCATCCCAAAATGACTTATTTGGCAAAAGCTCTTAAAACGACTTTTACTCAAAAACTCGTTTTCTCCCCAAAATGATTTCTCTCCAAGACCAAGTGATTAAAACAGAAAATCATATCATTGTAATTCATTCTAACAACCTTCTTAACTCATTCAATATCATCAAATCAAACTTCCTCATTATCAACCCATTTTCACAAAAAATTGCAAAATCACCACAATTCAATCACACAATACTTTCATTAACACCCAAAGCATAAATTGATGAGAACATCATAACAGAACAACAACTACATCATATAATCATGATCTCACCATCATTCAACAGCCACAACATCATTTTTCATCAAATTGCACAAAATCAACAAAGTATAGATATATACACATCTTGAGCATGTAATTTTATCATCAACAACTTAATTATCATTAAATTCACATACCCAAACATTACATTAAAATCTAAGCATGAATTTCACCAATTAAATTCACAATTAATCACTTTTCACAAATAAGCACTTATGGGTTTAAGAAGAAAAAGAGATTATACAAAAGATTATGAATGAAAACTAGCCCCCTTACCTCAATAAGCAATAATCCTAGCAAAAGTTTCAATTAAGCTCCTATAATCCCTAGCTCCTCTTGGTTCTTCAAGCTTTCTCTACAACCCTCCTCTCTTCGTCTTGCCCCTTTCTCTTTCTACCTCTTCTCAAAATTTGTAAAATCATTGTGTAACCCTATTTTCTTTAATGACTAATGCTTATATAGTCTCTACACATTGGGCTTAACCCTCTTAGTGTCTTAATGGGCTCACAACACTTATAAACCAACTCCCAAAGTTTCTATCCACTAACGGTTAAAAAAATAATAATAACGATCACTTACCGGTTATAAAATAAATTACTACAACCCACTAGTAACTTAATAAAATAATAATGGCTCTCACTTAGGCATTAAAATAATCATCATCATGAAATTACTAATTTACCCTTACTCACAAAATAACCAAAATACCCCTGAGTCCAAAATGACTATAATATCCTTCTAATACCGAAAACCCATTAAAATACATACATAGGCAATTAATCACATACATAAAACAATTAAAAATCAAATCTAGCGAAAATCAGGTTGCTAAAACAACCATATCGTATGGCAACATCAATGATGGAAGGCCTACACAATAATGTATCCACATTTGCAGATAATGGAATTCCATATAGCCTATATAATGCAAACATACCTTCAAGTTCTAGCGTTCCTGGTCAAAATGTTTTCCCATTTTTAACAACTGTAAATTCTTTAGGACAACAAATGGATGAGAGTAATAATTTTTAATATGTTAACACAACAAAATGATTAATATGTTAACACAACAAATTGATACAATTTTTAATCTTTTGATTCAAAACATAAACCAAAGTTACCTAGCATTAGCCGCCTAAATGGGGAGAATAGCTGATTTATTTGCCCCTGTACAACTTGGGAATCAGTAGATTCCCCAAATTCAAAATCTCAAGCCTTTTCAAACTGTCGAACCTGTGGTTCAAGGGCATCAACCTGTGCCCCAACCCCAGCTTGTCGAACAAGTAGTCCAAGAAGATGCTGTAAGAAATCTAGGGATGATTTTGGTGAATAGAAATGATAATGTTGATGAAGTTGTTAGAAATGCTAAACAACAAAACTTGAGGACACACAATAATAGTAACGTAAAAAGAGAGGTTTTGTAAATTTCACAATTTTTTGGGACATAAAACCTCACAGTGTGGTCTTTTAAGAGATTTGGTTCAAAAAGCTTTGAATGAAGGCAGGCTGAAATTTGGAGACAAAGCAAAACCCTAGATGCAGGTGGATGTTGATCCCATGAAAGTTGTTGATGAAATGTATGTTGAAGTTGCAAATTGTAATGTGGTGGAAGCCATGATTGGTGTTGTCAAAAACCTGTTTGTCGAAGCCAATGTTGGTATTAATGATTGCCAAGTGGTGGAGGCTCTTGAAGGCCCCAAAGTTTCTAATGAAGTCATTTCTGAATCTGAAATTTCTAAAAAGATGAAAGTGGCTTATTCTATGGCAGAAGAGGAACTGATTGACTTCCTCAATCGCTGCATACTCCGAAACTCTGAAGTTATGATGTGCATTAGGTGCAGTGATGTGCGGATTAGGAAAATGTACCAATTTGTTTACCAAATAATAAAGTGATAAGTAGAGTATCGTATCCACAAGGATTATCGTTTCGTCCAAACAATTCGCATTACTTATTTTTATAAGTTAACGATATAAAAGATAAGGGTTGCAATTTTTATCTGTTTGCAACATAGCGGGTTTACTTGTTTTTGGTTGCAGAAAAGTAAGTAGCGGTTAGGATTCTTTGAATCCCCTTTGTTTATATTGTTGGATATTAAATAACAGTCATGTCGTGTTTATTTATCTTAGGTATACTATACAAGTGATAAGGTCGTTGGGACGTGACAAACTTAGAAGGTTGGAAGCTGCACCTGCTGATCCTTACGTATGGGATCTATAAATCTTGGTTAATTATGTTTATCCCTCCTAAGTTTGGTTGCACCTGCTGATCACACGGTGATCCTTACGTGTAGGGTCTTACCGTCACTAAGGTAATTGAAAGCATAGACTTAAATTGGATTTCCAAGATTTCCCAAGGCAATGAAGGTCAAGGTTCCTATAGGTCTTTCCGTCTATGAATCTTAGGACACTCGTAATACATCCTCTCTCGCACTTAGTAGTTCTGCAAATGGGAAGCCCTATCTCGTCTACCTTACTAAGGATTAAAGAGAATGGTTCTATTAGGCTACGACTTATTTCCTTCAAGTAGGTACTTGTTTCCTTAATTACTAACTAGTTACCTCCTAGGTTCAGCATATTTTACTCAATATTAGTAATGTCGCCTCTTAAGTACTTACTACTAGGGTCAACTCGCTTTCAGTATCTTTCACTGGTTACTAACTAATTACTTCCTAAACATATATATATTAGTAGCAAGATATAAATATCAAGATATAAGCATCGGGATAGTAATATCAATATTAGGCCCTGTCACAACCTAAGTATCTAATCTAGGATTGCACCTACTACAGAAATAAACTAAGGAATTTCCTAATAAAACTTAATAGCGGACAAAAGATAAATAAAATAAAAACGACATTATATTAAATAAATATTCAATAAAAATAAACAGAGGTTCATCTTAGAACTCTAACCTAAAAATAAATAGTTACACATGGTAACTAAAAATAAATTACTAACGATAAAAACATACCCTAGAAAATAAAGGAGAAGATAGAAACTCTCCTGAAGCTCCAAAGTTGCCTTCCTCTGGAACTGCCACAGTTATGAACGAGAAATTCTAAATGAGGAAGGGTAGTATTTATAGGGAGAGTTTCTATCTAGGTTTGAGTTAAAAGTGGGGGCTTTACCCAAATTAAAAGCTGGAAAAGACGTTTGCGCCCTGCATTTTTGCATGCACGGGGCACATGGAAAATACACGGGGCGCATGCAAGTGCACCCCAAACCATGCCCTAGGCGCATGGAAAATGCTCTAGGCGTTTGGCTTGCAAAATCCATGCCCTAGGCATTTTTTCATTGAGTTGTGTACTTGAACATGTTACTTGTTTATACTAGTACACTTGAGATAATGTTGTTAAGGTGATGAGTTATTGATGATGATTTGATTAAAGAATGAGATATGCTTGAATATGTTATGTTTTGATTTTATGATAATATTCACATGTTGTTAGTATTCTAGGATGATGAACATGTATATATATATGATACTTGAAATTCTTGAATGTTATTTCTTTGATTATATTTTAGGCTTAAATATTATAATCGTCCCTGTAATTTGGGCCAGTTTTGATTTTCGTCCCTGTAAAAAAAAATTTGAAATACATCCCTGTAAAAAAAAAATTGTTTGAAAAAGGTCCCTAGCCCCACTATTCAGCTGATTTGGCATTGTGTTGGCCACGTGGTAGTTGCTAACTGTGCAACTTTTGCCTCGTGGCGCTGACGTGCTGTGCCACCTAATATTAAATTTTAAAAAATATTTTTAAAATTCTGGAAATTGTTTTTAAAATCAAAAAAATATTAAAATAAATTTAAAAAACAATATAAAAATTCTGAAAATAAATTTTAAAATATTTAAATAATTTTCTGAATTTTTTTGAATATTATATATTCTGAAAAATAATGATTTTTTTTAAAATTAAAATTTTTGTAAAAGAACAAGAAATTAGATTTTTTTTTTAAATTTATAATTTATTTTCGAAAATTATAAATTTATAACTTTTGAAAATATAATTGTCATTATTTTTGAAAAATATTAATATATAATTTTCAAATTAAAAAAAATCTATTTTTCGAATATTTAATTTTCACATTTTTTTTCAAATTTTTTAATTTTAATAGTTTTTTGTCAAGAAATTAAGTTTTCGAAAATTTTAATTTTCAATGTTTTTTTTTCAAATTTTTTTTTTCGGAAAAGTATTTTCAGATTTTTTTTCAAATTTTTTTATGATTTTTAAATTTAAAAAATAATTTCCAGAATTTATTTTTATTTTTAATTTTTTTAATTACGTGGACTGCCACGTGAGCGCCACGTGGCAAAAGTTGCACAGTCAGCAACTGCCACGTGAGCGATTAGCATGCCGAGTCAAACATGAAGTGGGGCCAGGGACCTTTTTCAAACAAATTTTTTTTTACAGGGATGTATTTCAATCTTTTTGTTTTACAGGGACGAAAATCAAAACTGGCCCAAATTATAGGGATGATTATCATATTTAAGCCTATATTTTATTATGTGGAATATTATCTACCACCTCAATGGTTGTTTTGTTGATCGCCCACCCATTTGTATAAATGGTGTAGACAACGTTCAGGATTGAGTTCTTATTGCTTGTGAGTGCTTGAGGATTAGCTTGGAGCTACCTCTTTATCTTTTGCTTGAAGTTTTGTTAGGGTCTGATTAGGAGAGTCGGGACTTTTTGCATTTTATGCTATGCATGTATATTATTACTGAGACTTGTTGTCTATTATGTCTGAGATTTGAGATATTGTTGGTGTTGTATTATGAGACCTAAGACATGGTTCTTGAGATTTGTTATATATCGCTGAGATATTTTATGATGTTGTTTTCCGCTGCGAGTTTTTAAGAAAATTAGGTTATGCATGTTTTGAGAAAATATTGACGTAGCATTTAAACTCTTTCGAATAATTGATTTATTGCATTCGGGGTTTAGGGTGTTACATTGAGTTCTTCAGAGGTGGAGGAGACTGATGTAGGAGGATTTCCTTAGTAATTTTATAGTATTTTTAGTTTAGCCAAATTTTTAATAATTTTTGTTTTATTTTCTATTTTGAATTTTCGACCAATTAGAGTTTTGTTATTTCCTTATTTAAGCTTAACAGTTGTAGTCTAAAAGACAACTTTTATTCATTCAATAATATTTTAGAGAGTTTCCTCAATTTCTGGTGGATTTCGGAACCCTATTTTCACATATTTGTCGCTTGCAAACTTGTTTCTTTCAATCTAAATTTAGTGTTTGCTAGTACGCTTCCGACTGCGTCAAGTTTTCAACATTTGTGTCAACATTTGTGTCAATAGATAAATTGAATTGATTGTTTTCAAATGAACATTGATAACAAAATTTGTCCCAATAGAAAACAAAAACTAAATTTTTTTCTAAAAGGTGGTATCACTCCTACCAACTTGTCACCTCCCACATAAATTCTTCATTCAAAATCGTTTGGCCTTCAGTAACTTAGGTGACCTTGCATTGAAACACTAATGTTAGTAGTAGCAGTAGAGTCTAATTAACCACAAAGTGATTTTGGATACTAAGTCTAATTAACTCCAGTTTAGAGCAAAGTAAGGAATGTACCTTCCTTCTTCACATGTTCAATCATGCTTAGATGCTTCGAGAATGTTGTGTTTGATGATCATGTATACGACCCATGTAATTTGAGTGATCCCACTTCTCATCATATTTCCCCTATTTAGAGGTACAAACACATTCTCAAATATCTCTTTTGTTATTAATTGTGTGGGCCAAAATGATTACCGAAAATACATTTGACAACAAAATTAACTACCTAAAGACAAATTTAAAGACCCAAATTACCAATAAAAGACACATTTAAATTTATTTTTGTAATTAATACATTTAAAATCTACTATAACAACATATCACCTTTAAAAATAAAATCTAAAGATGATGGAGGCATAATTTACAACATAAGTTTTTTTTCATCATATCATTTATTTTGTACTATATTATCTACTAAAAAATATTTGTTATTTGTCCATAAAGTTTTATCTCAACATAGGTCGGATCACGGATGTCATGACTGGAGTTCGAACCCCATCATTCATGTCTATGCGTGAGTTTATAATGACTATGTCATTTCGTCTATCCATAAGAAAAAATTGTTTTTTAAATCTAAGTGTTGATTGTTGCCCACAAAACAAACGACATGGGTTCATCCCGGTATATATAAACCACTTAATTATACTCACATGATCACATCATAATAAAAATCAAATAGATTCAAATAATGTCATACATGATCTCAATATAACTAGTACAATAATAATATTAATCGTGGTTTCTTCATTGCAATGATCAAATTTTTTTAATGGTAAATATTAATATGTTAATTGATATCTTGCTCTTTGTTAGGAATTGATTGGAGTTCGAACCCCATCATCCCTATTTATACGTGTGAATTTAATGCACCGTTACCCTTTTAATGATCTATTTGAAACTTTAAAAACTTCAAATAGGTGCATTTAATTTACAGCTTAAAGGATCTAATTGAAACTTAAAAAACTTAAAGGACTAACCTGATATTTTTGTCAAACTAAAGGGCTAAAAGAGGTATTTAACCTATATTAATCAACTAAAGAATTCTACCCAACACAAAGAGTGTAAGGATAGAAATCAAGGGTATATGTAGTTAATTACAAGAACCAAACAAACAAATGAGTTACCAACATAGCTTATAAGCTAAGTGACAAAACTCAGATACACAATAGGATTAAATCTGTTAGACTTAGAGAAACTAAGAGAAATGAGGGATATTAAACTCAGAGAGACTTAGAGAAACGAGGGTCAAAACTGTGTCCCTCTTTATTCTGATTTCCCATATAAATACAATGTATTTACAAGTTGTCAAGTTAACTTTCAACCCACTAAATTAGCTAAACTGACATGTATATATTTACAGCTAACTATGCTAATTGAAAGAATGATTATTTGACTATTACAAATAAATGGGCAATCTTATAGAATTTGATTTGCCATTAATTCCATTGACATCCCCCCTCAAATTGATGCTGGTAAATCTACAAGCATCAATTTGCCAAGTAGAAAATTGTGTCGCTGACGTGTCAAACTTTTAGTGAAAATGTCAGCTATTTGAATAGATGTTGAGACATGTGGTAGATTGATGATTCTTCGATCATAGGCTTCTCGAATAGAATGACAATCAACCTCAATGTGTTTCGTCCGTTCATGGTAAACTGGATTTGCTGCAATCTGAATGGCACTGGTGTTGTCAGCATGCAGCAGAGTCGGTTGTTCTGGAGAGAATCCAAGCTCTGTTAGAAGTCCACGCAACCATATTATTTCAGAACAAGCAGCAGACATTGCGCGATATTCTGCTTCAGTGGATGACTTTGAGACTGAATCTCGTTTCTTACATTTCCATGAAATAAGAGCATTTCCTAGGAACATACACCATCCAGTAGTAGATTTTCTTGTGTCTGGACAGCCAGCCTAATTGTCATCACTATATGCTTGGAGTTTGATTGATGAACCAACAGGAAAAAATAAACCACGCTTTAGGGTGCCAAGGAGGTATCTAATGATTCGTTGTACTGCTGAAAGTTGAAAATGTCGTGGAGATTGCATGAACATACTAACTGTGCGTACAACAAAAGAAATATTAGGGCGAGTGATGGTTACATAGATGAGACTTCCAACCAGTTTGCGATATTGAGTGGGATCATCAAGGTGGTCACCTTCATCTCTTCTATATTTAACATTAACTTCCATGGGAGTGTCTACAGGGGTTGCATTTGTGAGTCCAGCTAGTTGGACCAAGTCTTGAATATACTTTTGTTGATTTAGAAAAACACCTTCATGATGATAATGCACCTCTAAACCCAAGAAATAAGTGAGACGGCCTAACTCTTTCATATGAAAAGTTGAATGCAACAGATTTTTGATTCTAGAAACAGCATCTTAACCAGAACCAGTCACAACAATGTCATCCACGTAAACAAGAAGCACCACCATGCCTTTAGGAGTTCTTTGTAGGAAAAGAGATGGATCATACTGAATTTGACTGAATTCAAAACCAAGTAGTGTCGATCGAAACTTTTCAAACCATACTCTTGGTGCCTGTTTCAATCCATAAGAAATAGAAACATGCATCCAATGATGGTACGGGGTTTCTATGCATGAGATTGGACCGAATACCTTCAAATTCAGATCTCAATTTCATAAGGAATTGATCTCGCTTGGTAGTTTCATGAACAAATTGTACATAACTTAGACCTTTAGAAGTCAAGTCTGCATAAACTATCTCAGTATATTCAGCCCAAAGATTCATGAATTGAGAGTAAAATTCAGAGATGGAGAGACTATCCTGTTTAAATAAAGTTATGTCGTGTTCAAGCTGGAATCTTCGAGCGGCGTTGTTCTGATTGTAGACTTTCTTCAAGTAATTCCACATTGTGGTTGCTGTTTTGTAAGGTTGGAGATTCAGGACAATGTTTGGATCAACAGAACCTAGGACCCAGGACATGACTTGAGCATCTTTGACCACCCATTTGGCATGTGCAACCTAATTTTTCTCTTTGTCGGGAACTGGGGTGCTGCCATCAACATGACCCCACACATATTTTCCTGTGACAAATATCTCGAAATGGAATGCCCAAGTTGAGTAGTTTTTTCCATTAAGGTGAACCACCAAGATTTCATGCTTTTCGGTAGACATGTGACTATGGAAATAGGTATTGAACAAGAATAAGAGGTTAATCTAGACTGGGAAACAAATAACTGAGACACGGAAGTGAAAAGAAGAAAAAAAACAAACTAGGTTCTTGGATTGTAACCTAATCTGATACCATGTCACGAATATCGAGGCCTAACTCATCCAGACAAAACCGGCTTGTATGGTGAGGAGTGCCTCCTCTTTATAAACTATTCTCAAGAATCCTATCTATCCGATGTGGTACTAAATCCCACCCGAGTGTTGGCCGCTAACACACCCCCTCACACTTCAGCCCGGCCCAATGGGCCTGGAGCGTGGAGATGCAAGCCCAACGATGGACCCGATAGGCTCTGATACCATGTTAGACTTAGAGAAACTAAGAGAAATGAGGGATATTAAACTCAGAGAGACTAAGAGAAACGAGGGTCAAAACTGTGTTCCTCTTTATTCTGATTTCTCATATAAATACAATGTATTTACAAGTTGTCAAGTTGACTTTCAACCCACTAAATTAGCTAAACTAACATGTATATATTTACAGCTAATTATGCTAATTGAAAGAATGATTATTTGACTATTACAAATAAATGTGCAATCTTATAGAATTTGATTTGTCATTAATTCCATTGACATCCCCCCTCTTTATTAAACAAGTGAACTATCAAATCTTCCTTTCGTTGAAAAATGTGATTGATCCTTACTTTCCATATAACTCAATCGTAAACAAACCAAATCAGTTGTAAAGAAGACCAAATAGTTCTGAAAAAGTCTCCTAAATTACTAATTAATTGCACATGGTGATGAGACAAGTGTAACATATTCGATGAGTCTACTTTGAATCATTCCATAACTAGGCCTCAAATAGTCTCAAAAATTTTGAAGCCCAGAAACAGATGATTAATACTTTCTTACTTCCCTCATCCGCTGACACACAAATTAACATTATTTTGAATAACTCCACGCCTAGGCAGATTATCCTTTGTTGGGATCTGATTACGTAATAAACGTTAAGAAAATGAAGAAACTTTTAACGGGACTGATTTGTTCCAAATAGTACTATTAGTATCCACCCGAGTAACTAGCTTCATCGAAGTCAACATATAATAAAACACTCACGTCAATGTAATCTTTATTTGGCTCAAGATGTCATCTCCCCTATCTTCCACACTAACCTACAAAATAGTGTTATTTAAAAACTCACAACACTCCCCCATCTGCTCATCCTCCCAAGCTAATAATTGTCACCACCATTTCCAAACCTCTCCCATACTCTCTAGTCTAGCGAACACTGATAAAACTTTTAGTGTTTACCCATGGATCACTAGATACAAGTTATAACATATCATCAATAATAAAGAATGAATAAAGAAATTATGTACCTTTGAATTTTGAATTAGGCTAATGAAGGATAACCGCCGACAACACCGACAAATATGAGAGGGATAACTACCTTCATTCGGTCTAGCTTTAGGTTTTCACAGTGTTGTTCAGAATGATTAACCGTCTGATGGGATGCGGTTTAAATAGCTAAACGGCTGAGGACATGGACCTCTCATTGGGCTTAGCTAAATGGTTCAACCCATCACGGTCCATTTAGTAAGAATAGCCCAATCACTCGTATTCATCAACTAATTAGTGCCTAACACAATAGACCATACACTACTAAAAAAGCAAAAATTAGTGAGGGATATTTAGTGAGGGAAAACGTGAAATCCATCTCTAATTCCGTCACTAAATTTTGCGACCAAGGAATTTGAGAGGAATTTCATTTTTTCCGTCACTAATTTCCCTCGCTAATTTTGCTTTTTCTAATAGTGATAATTTATATTATAATATAAACTTATAATAATTGATTATTGTTAATCCATAATTGATTAATTAAATAATTAATCCAACAATCTTCGACTTGGATGACAATAGTCAATTACTAAAAGAATATAAAATTTCACTTGTCATCAAGAATTTAAATTTTAAAATGATATGTATGGTCAAAACACTAATCATTCAAAAGAGAAGTAAGCTTTAATGCTGCAGAAATTGAATCCGATAGGGAAAACAAATCATACATATCAAAGATTCATTTTTCTAGCAAATGATGAATTTATAGTGACACATTTGAATTAAAAAGAATGTGTCATTGAAGAATGGCCCAAGCATTTTAAAAATGCTATAACAAACTCCCACTAACCCAAAATATCATAGACTTAATCAAATCATTATGAGTTACAATACTCGTATATATAAGTTTGCGGTTAGTGGTTCTGCCAATGATTTTTCAATTTTATAAAAGTCATATATCCACATAGGTATAAGAATAGTAATTACTTATAGGGATAGTCTATTAAGAGAGTGTAATTACATTTAATCAAAATCGATAAATGTTCTTTGACATTCAATTGATCCAAGTTTTAGAAAAAATGTGACTATGAAAATCCATAAAGAAATAGGAAATTCATGAATCTCCAAAATGGATTAACATACACAGTTAGTTTAAAGAAAAGGTTTCCCACCAGTCTTCCGCTGCGCCTCTGAATTGGTTGGTTGCGAAGATTACCTTATCTTCTTCGGCACAATCGGTCATTCGGAAAATCCTCTCCATATGCTTAACCCATCTCTTAGCTTCTTGT
>Ga0228710_1011178_pt1 | contig 11696 bp, 6 predicted proteins | sample MedpolnodulmetaG_FD_177995 | JGI IMG/M metagenome (GOLD analysis project Ga0228710, IMG submission 177995) | Root nodule microbial communities from Medicago polymorpha collected in Santa Monica, California, United States - pink nodules | ecosystem: Host-associated > Plants > Roots > Nodule... | reverse complement strand
ATTTATAATTTTTAAATGGTGATTCAAAATGAATATATATTATAAAATTATTTATTTATGTTAAAATAGATTAAAGTGTAGTCCATATTTAATTATTAAGGGAGTGAGTTGTAATTGAAGCATCTTACAGGGGAGAGGAGTATAAAGTTTACTTTTCAAGAGAGGGGAGTGTATATTTTAACATAAGAGGGGAGGGGTGTGTAATTCAAGTATCTTTGAGGGGAGGGGAGTGTAATTTACTCAAAAATTTAATCACTTAATGTTTTTTTTGTCAAGTAGCCTAGTGGCTAGAGAGATTCACCTTAAAGATGAATAAGTGGAGTGTCCGGGATTCGAACCCCAACCCCTGTACATATTGTGCATTATCCCTTTATCAAATGAGTTAAGCTCATGGGGACTAATCACTCAAAACTTTTAAAATATGTTACCATTATAAAAAAAAAATGAGTTATTAACATAAGTCATAAAAATTCATAATTTATTGATGTTGTTACCAAAAGAAACTTTCCAATAACATAATTGACATCAACAGGTAAAATACAAACTTATGAGATAAATTCAACAAATCCAACAACATATAATTCATTAACATAATTAAAAACATGACAGTTTTTATAGTAAAAAAATAGGCCGGTTGAGTCTGAAGGTATAATAGGTCGCTCCATTGTCCAATAAAAAAAAGTAAAAAACTATAATTAGGGTCACATTCAGGGATGAATTATATTCTTATTAGTTTGTTTATTTTTACATGATTGTGATTATTCTATACTTTAAAAGTATTTTATTTATTGACTAAATTTAATCATATTTAATTACGTTTTCAAATTTCCCTCAAAAAAATATATTACGTTTTCAAATATTTTAAGATAGAGGGTGGCACATGACCATCCCATAGCTAGCTTGATGGGAACTCAAAACCCTTGCTTAAATGTCGCATTTATATGTAAAACAACTTCTCGATGGAGAGTACAAATAAATTCATAGAGATTTCCTACTAAATCAATATTGTAGGGCATAAACTCATTCAAAACTTTGTCATTCCACAACATATTATATCTTTAATTTATAGGTTACATATTTCATGGGAAAAATATGAAAGAACACTTTCATCTGATTTGATTGGATTGTGTATGAACAATCTTAAAAACATCAAACGTTTGTGATTTTTGGTCAGTAAGATAGTTTAATAGGGAAGGAGATTGTCTCCTGCACATCCAGTGGAATCTCCCCCACTCAGATAACATTTACAATATGCATATCCAATTATTAAAAAAAAAATGAACGGCATGGATTAGCACCGGATAACCTGCAGTGGATTTCTCACGGGAGAGTATCCCTACCGGTTTAATAGGTTCTCTAATCAATATGGTGAATCTATTGATTTGGTCATGAATTAAATCCAAATTGAAGGATTCCTCTTACAGTTACTATCAATGGTACATTGATACACTATGCACAACCACTCAGATGTTTCGATGTGATTTTATCAAACAATTGAATCTTTATTTTGATTTGGTGGCATTCTTTTTGTGGAGCCTTCTTTGTAATTGATTTTTTTATGATAAAAACAAAATGATATTCATTCATTCAAATCGATATAGTACATAATTCAACATTGCTAAAAACGTAAAAGATGAATATGCAAAAAAAACTTACAACATCCAAGTTAATAGTATACAACGATAAAATGCTTACATATAATATGATAAAATTAAAGTGACATGGATACCTAAGTCTTTAGATCGGTTGACGTCCAAATCAAGTGGGTTGAAACTATTACATGTATTGATTATGTGATTAAGCGGGTTGAAGTTATTGCTTGTGAAAGGCCTATTTCAATATATGAACCGTTGGATTACAAATGTTTGGCTTCAAAATGGGAGTTACGTGGATTATTAGCGTGGGTTTAAATTTTCGATGTGATCATTGATTGAATAAATAGGAACAAATAAACACTACAACAAGATAGGGACTACGTCGCACAAAACAACGTATAACATAATGTGACACTCAAACGACAAAATCACGAAAAAAAATCTAGATCTATGTGAAAATCACTTATTTATATTGAAATAAAGCAAAAAAGACGAAGATGTGTAATTTCGGGTAAAAAATTGACACACAATCACCCCCTTGATGAAGAAAAGAATAGAGAAAACTAGGACAGACTTGTTAGAGAGAGAAGTGCTACGTCCCCGTGAGCATAACTCAGTTGGCAGAGACAATCATTGTTATATGCAGGGGTCGGGGTTCGAACCTCAGACACCCCACTTATTCACGTTGAAAAAGGTGAATTCTAGCCACTAGGCTACTAAAAAGAGAGAGAAGGGCTACATTCTAAAATTCTAGTTGACTTTTGTATTTTGTTAATTTTAGCACGGTTTGTGTTTTTTTTATACAACACAATTTGTGCTTTTATTAGGGTTAAATATATTTTTGATCCCTATAAAATTGGGAATTTATAAATTTAGTTTTTACTTAATTTTAATAGCTTTTTTACTCCTTACAAAAAAAATGTACATGTAATTTTAGACCCTTCTAAAACAAAGTTTGTTTAATTATCCTTAAATTCTTAAATTTTTGAATGATGTTTTTAGATAAGTTTAAAACATTACGAAAGTTTCATTTACTAAAATTTAGAATTTTTTTAACGAACTTTTTTAAACAAAAAAATTTCAAGATAAAGGTAACAATATTCTGAACGTAGAAATCAAATCCTGAGATAATTTTTTGCGGAGGAACTTTTGTTAATGTTTTTAACATGTCTACAAAAAATTGTTCAAAAACTTAAGAGTTTAATCATAATTAAACAAATTTTAATTTAATAAAAACTAAAATTGAATGAATAACTTTTATGGAGATCAGTCCCCGTGAGTATAACTCAGTTGGCAAGGACATACATTATTATATGTAGGGGTCGGAGTCCGAACCCCAGACACCCCACTAATTCATCTTAAAAAAAAAAGGTGAATTCTAGTCACTAGACTACCTTAAAAAAAAAACTTTTATAGAGATTAAAAAAACTAATAAAATTAAGTAAGGACTAAATTTAAAAGGTTTTAATTTTATAAAGAAAAAAAACACATTAACCCTTTTATTATAGTAGGTTCATATATTTATCATTGGTTGACCTTTAGCTTAGAAAAAACAATGCAGACTTTTCTTTTGTAAAAAAATAAATGAACAAGCTTATTCCCTGCTCTACGTACCTTACCCCACCAGACTATCCGTTAGGGAGTCCCACAAGAGGTACCCACCTCATCATTATCACCATGTGCATTATTGGAGAATCTACGGTCACCATTTCCAGCGTGTATGATACGACCAAGTAGGCAAGTACCACTTCTCATTCCCATTCATTCATATTGACCATTTCCAATATTCTATATAATACTATAATAAAAATAATAATTTAAAAATAAACTAAAATAACCCAGGAATGTTGGTTTAGCCGAAAAGAAGTTGATTTATCCGTAAAAACGTAAATTTATTGTTTATTAAGCATTCAAATCAATTTTGATTCTGGTGAATTCTTGAACTCAATTCATATAAACTTTTTATTAAGAGAAAAAAAAAGACTAAAATAATATGTTCATATTCTCTTTATTAACTAATTCAAAAGGGCTATTACTTATGTGGTCATCCACCATTCTTTCCGTATACTAACACATGACGCATATAGATTACGAACAATGTTTTTATTTATTTATAATATTATGATTTTAATTAAAATTATAAGTATAAATGATTGTAATTTTCAAATCGTAATAAACCATGTTTATTTTTGTCAATGACATTGTATAACAAATATAATATAAATTATCATCTTTTACTAATTTTTCTTTTTGATGAAAAAATTCTCAATTCTAAATAACATCAATAATATAGCATTCTTATAAAAAAAGTTGTTTAGAAATATGAGTGAAATAATGAAAAAAGACATCCTAAAATCCTCTTTCACCTTTATATATCTCTTTTTTGAAGAATTTCTCTTGATATTTAATTTGTTCATATATCCTCTTTTTAATTGTTTTAATACTTTATCAAAACAAACATTAGTGAAATTAAAGATGAAAAATTCCCTAAAAAATAAAAAAAAATAAAGAATGAAAGATATATACTTAAGCATAAAAATATGATATTTTAGTTCCCCACCTTCTCTTTCTCTCACCCCCTTCGTGGAAAATATTACTAAGCGCAGAATTTTTCCACCCACTTAGTAGCACGCCGATTTGATTTTTCTCAACCTAGCTGAAGCCCTCATGTCATGACTCTTGAGGTAAATTATTTATTCCTTTTACGTCATTTTTAATTAATTCATTTATATAGTCAATGGATGCAATCATAACATTTTCTGCATTATCACTATCAATTATTATGATTTGATTTTGAAGTTAACATTTTTTAATTATATAGTTTTTTATTAGTTTAATCTGTGTGTGATTTCAAGGTATTTACGGAAGGTGGTGTTTGACTTTGTTGCTAAGAAACAACCTGTTAGTTGTGAAGGTTACGGAAGGTCAAGTCTTTTTATTCAATTCATTCTTCAATATATGTTTTTGTTACATCTACAAAAACACTTCATGTTTGTTGTCTTTTAGTTTTCATTTTCTGGTGAATGGAATTGGATCTATTATCTTTGATCAATTTATTTTTGCCTGTTTTTGATTGGTTTGAAAGTTTCTCTCATATTATGTGGGAAAAGTTTCATTTTTTATGATTTGAATTTTGTGTCCACCTAGTGTTTGTTGATGGGTCTGAACAAATTTGGTAATTGTGAAGAACATTGTTTGAGAATTGAGGATTACCCTTTTGGTTCTGAGTCTTGTTCGTAGAGAGTGGATTGATAAAGTGTCGTTTTTTATTTATTGCTGCAAGTTTTTTTCTTTTGGGAGTTTTGTTCTGATAAGATGGATGATACTAGTAATTCTTGGTTAAGAAGGACAAAATTCTCTCACACGGTTTGTCACCGATTGGATTATTCGAGAATAGGCTCTTTCATTATTCAGCAAGATGCAGTGCTGAATTCGGGTCTGAAATCGAGGACAGCATCATTAACTTCATCAGCGTCGGTAACAGCAGCATCAGCACCAGCTTCTGCAACAGCAACAGCAGCATCAGCACCTCCTGTTGTTTCTAAGGTTTCAAAGGTTCAGAAACATCCTTTAACAAATAAGCTGAGATCTTTGTCTCCTTTGCCTGAAACCTCTCTCTCTCAAACCTTTAAGGAGGCCAAGTATGAACAGAAGAGGTTCTCGACTCCTGGTCCAAGAAGGAAAGAGCAGGATACAAGAATCATGGGGAAACTACTGAACAAGGACTCTCAAGTTTCCAAATCTAAATCGCCGCAAAAAAGTCCAATTAGGCACTTTTCATCGATGAGATTCAGTGACAAGTCGAAGAACCGAAAGGACTCGGGATGGACAAAGTATTTTGATCACGGTGGAGGAAAGGTTACCGCAGTCGAAACGGCTGAGGAATGGAATGTTGACCTCTCTAAGCTCTTTGTTGGTCTTAGGTTTGCTTATGGGGCTCACAGTAGACTTTACCATGGTATGTATGAGGAGGAACCTGTTGCTGTCAAAATAATCAGGGTACCAGATGATGACGAAAACGGAACAATGGCTGCTACATTAGAGAAACAATTCATCACAGAAGTCACACTCTTATCTCGCCTCCACCATCAAAATGTTCTTAAGGTAATCGAATCAAACCCTTTCTCTTCTTTTGTATAGGTTATTTATTTGCTGTAGAAATAAAAATTAGATGAAGTACACTACCTGCTTGTTCTTATTATGTTATTTTCAAGTTTTTTTTCACCTCAACCATGATAAGGTTGGCCAATACACGTGTCATAATTTTTATCAAAGAACATCGCCACAAGCATTTAAAATGTTTTGTCTTAAGCTTGGTGCGGAACTACTTATTCGTGGCATAATATAGAATACTTTGTAATAATTATTGGACTTGATTCCTTAGCTTTGTTAAAATAATCGGCTGTAAAAACAAGGATACTATTATGTACAGCCTTTGTTGTATATTTTGGTCTAATCATGCAGTTCATATTTCACATCATGTTGAGAAATCTACTATAACAAGGAAGGTATTTTATACATGATTTCTCATATATCTTGATTTGATTGCGCAGTTCATAGCAGCATGCAGAAAGCCACCTGTTTATTGTGTTATCACAGAATATCTATCAGAAGGTTCATTGAGGGCATATTTGCATAAGTTGGAGGGGAAAATTATTTCTCTACAGAAGCTAATTGCTTTTTCTCTGGATATTGCTCGTGGAATGGAATATATACACTCTCAAGGTGTCATTCATCGAGACCTTAAACCAGAGAATGTTCTCATTAATGGGGACTCTCATCTTAAAATTGCTGATTTTGGCATTGCTTGTGAGGAAGCATACTGTGACGTACTCGCCGATGACCCTGGTACTTACCGTTGGATGGCACCTGAGATGATCAGACGAAAGTCCTATGGGAGAAAGGTTGATGTGTATAGTTTTGGGCTTATCTTATGGGAAATGCTCACTGGTACAATACCATACGAGGATATGACTCCCATCCAGGCCGCTTTTGCTGTCGTAAATAAGGTATTTTCCTTTGCAATTAAGTCATGTGAATTTGCCATATGAATAGTGAAACCTTGTAAATATTTATCCGCTTTTGCTGTCGTAAATAAGGTATTTTCCTTTGCAATTAAGTCATGTGAATTCACCATATGAATAGTTAAACCTTGTTAATATTTATAACACCATTCTTCATTGCCAGTCAAAGCATTCTTTTCTTTTGTGCAAAATGCATTGAAAACGTCCACAGCCTTTTTTTAAACATAACTCTGATTGAAAAAATGCTAGTTCGTAACCATTTGATGTCATGAAAGAATATATTTTATAGCAAAATCAAATTCTGTTTTGAGATTTAGCCAAATCCCTGGTGAGATATCTTCATTGTTTTGAAAACAACGGTGGAGTGATAGAATACTGAATAATTTATATCTATCCATACTTGGCATGTATGTATCAACTGATTGAGAAAGAAAAACAATTGTTTGTATAAGTTTATAAAAATTGTTTCTTAAACTAACATGAATTGGTTTATATGAAATTATTACTCTGTTTTCTTGAGTGATGTAATGTTGTTGCTGATAGATTACTAAGAATGAAGCTTAATGAATTCTGATGATCATCAAATATCTGTAATTGTGGGAAAGGTTTTGCTGTTGAGCGGTTCATGCCATTTCATTTTTTATTGGCAGTTTATGCATCTTCGTTTTTTGGATAAAAGGAGGGCCTAAACCCAAATTAAAATGACCAGTTTCTGTTTACTTATTCAATTCTAATACTCTTGTGATGTGGTATTCAGAATTCAAGGCCTATTATTCCTTCAAACTGCCCACCAGCTATGCGAGCCTTAATTGAGCAATGCTGGTCCTTGAATCCGGACAAAAGGCCTGATTTCTGGCAGGTTGTTAAGGTGTTGGAGCAATTTGAATCTTCGCTTGCTCGTGATGGAACATTGACCCTGGTACATAACCCTTGTGGCCAAGATCATAAAAAAGGGCTTCTTCATTGGATTCAAAAGCTCAGTCCTGCACATCATAGTAGTGGTCCTGTGCCCAAACCAAAATTTACATGAATCTTCTGAGTGTCCTGACTTTTGTAGTACACTAGGTCCATTGTAATTAATATTGAATGGTTTAAATACCAACCCCCTGCAGAAAAAGGTTGTTATAGGTTCAGTCTTTAGTTCTCTTTATAACATTCATATGAGAGTAAAATTAATATGTAGGCCTTGTACATTGAGGTGAAAGCATATTTATTTTCTCGGTCATGCAAATAACTTACGACAAAGTTATTGCGCTGTGCCGGTAGTAGTAGTTCTTTTTGGGGCAACAGTTATCTGTTTTTATTTGTTATACAAGCCTATAAGGTACTTTACATTTTATACAGTTTAAGTTTTAATTCTATATTTGTAATGTTACATTCTTTGTATTTGATGCAATGACTGTTGTATAGTGTATACTCAACCCGTGACAGTTAGTTCATAACTGCTTATTTTGCTTTTTTAGTAGCAATCTACCAGAATGACATAATCAACAATAAGCATAACATCGATGTGAGACTAAGGTTTAGTTAAGGTTCATGGATATTAAAGTAATTGGAGGATAATTGATCATGATTAATGCTTTATATTTTTATACTTTTTGAATGTTATGCATGTGACATTAAAGCTTTTCGCTTTTGGGATATGTAGTGTACTTTTCCTCCAAGTTCCAACTACTTGTGGATTCAACCAACATGACAATAAGCTACTATTCTGTTAATCAATGCTAAAATATCATAAAATTCATTAGTTGGTTGTGTTTTTTGTTAAACTTTGTGAACGAGTCACATTCATTACGCTTTCACTTTCACTATAAAGTGCCTGTATATGTTGTGATGGTATTGGTTTTAAATACTTTTACATGCTGTAGTTAAGTATGTGCAATGAATCTGCATGAGGTTGCATGTGACTTCCAAAATTCTTTCGGATAAAAAGATTTTCGACCAAAATATCATGTAAAGAAAACGAGCTGCTATGTATAATCTTATATGAATCTGTTGAAATAAAATTAGCTAAAATGCTCTACATGCTTGTTCTTATTATGTTCTCTTCAAGTTTTGTCACCTCAACTATTATAAGGACATAAGGTTGGCCAAAACATAATACACATGTGTACATGTCATGATTTTTATTGAAGAACATAGCCACAAGCATTTCAAAAGTTTTGTCTTAAGCTTTGCGCGGAACTATTTCTTATTCTTGTTCAATACAATGTTGGCATAGTATACAATATTTTGTTATAATTATTGGACTTGATTCTTTAGTTTTGATGAAATAATCAGCGATAAAATGTGGATATTATTCTGTACATCCTTTATTGTATATTTTAGTCTAATTATGCGGTTCATACTTCACATCATGTAGGGAAATTTACTATTACAAGGAAGGTGTTATAAACGATTTCTCATACATCTTGATCTGATTGCGTAGTTTGTAGCAGCATGCAGGAAACCATGTTTATTGTGTTATCAGTTTTCACAGAATATCTATCGGAAGGTTCGTTGAGGGCATATATATTTGCACAAGTTGGATACTCTATTAGCTATTGTTAAGTATGTTTCCATTGTACTTAGGGCCCGTTTGGATTAGCTTATTTTAAAGCTTATATAAAACAGCTTATGCAAATAAATAAATTTTTATGTATTATTTATAAGTTTTTAAGGTAGTTTAGGAAAAAACAGTGAATAAAGATACAATTTTCGTCAGTGAGAGCTTATAAATTAAAATAAAAGCTTATTTATTTACATAAGCTATTTTTCATAAGCTTAAAATAAGCTCAATCCAAACGGGGCCTTATTTCTTTACACTGTATTCATAGGTTGAATGGAAGAAAATCCCGACTAGACATAGCCTTCCTTGCATAGCGGGTCCCAAGCTCGGTTGAAAGGAAAGATTTTGTTAGGCCTCGACAACCATCACAAAACTTTCTCGAATCTTTATGACATGGGCCAAATACGTAATAAGAACATTATCACATAATTTTATCCATGTAGTTGATCCAACTTATTGGGAAAATGCTTGATTGTCGTTGTATATTCATTAGTTTGGACTTTGGAGAAGATTAAAAAGTTAAGTAACAAAAGCACAGAGTTTCCTAATAAAAAGTTAAGTAACAAAAGACAAGATTAAATTCATTCTTTACTCACATGGGTACTTTTGGTGGCATTGTGGAGGAAGAATTGTGGAGGTGCAGGAACCTTTGTAGCGTGTTACTATGTTTCCTTCTCTTTTTCTAAATCACAATAATAATATGTTATCGTATTTGTTAGTGGTATGTTTCTCTCTTTTATGTTTAACACCTTGAAAGTGGTAATTAATACCTTTGCTTTGTTGATCTTATTATAAGTTTCTTTTTTACATTCAAACCCAACAAGATTCTAGTCGATTGATTGGCTGAAACATTTGTTTATTTTTGTTGTGTTTTTTTTTTTAAACCTGAATGAATATGTGGCAGCTTCTAATAGAAGAGTACCTTCTATCTTGCATGTTTACTTTTGCCTGCCCAAATATTTTTCAGCTTTGTATCTTAGAATCATGCTTAAATATGGTGTGTTTTTTTTACATGTTGCTTCTGTATGATATAAAAAGTATAAAGACAATGTGTTTCCAATAGGACAATTAGTAAACATCAATCTCACTAGTTCTTTATCTCATCCATTATGTCCTTAGCTATTCTGTTATTTTCTATTTGTAAAAATAATCTCTTGGTGCAAAAAGATGCTAAGCCAGCTTGAAGATTAAAATAGTGTATTAATTCATCCTGATCTTGGTTAGTAAACCAAGTTTGTTATTTACCAAGGGTTTTGCAGAGCCTCCTTACGTTTGTTTTGTTGCAATTTTATACAAAAGATTTGAATATGTTGGATGTCTCATTTATCCATAATGAGATTTGAATATTATTTATACCTTGTAATTTTATCATATGTATTGCAGTTTGTGTTTCTACTTTGTTAAAGTTAGATTATTTTTGGACTTACTACATGTGGTTTTATTTTTGGAATTTCTTTTTGCTGTGAAAAATGTTTTAAATGTTTTTATAAAACTTTTTTTTTCATTAAAAATGATCATGTGTTGATTAAACTATTTTTTATAATAATTTTAATATAATGATTTTTAAATAAGCTAAAAATTTAATTTAAAATGAATTTAAAATGAGTTAAAAATCCAATTATAATTTTTAAACAAAATGATTTTTTAAATAATTTCTACGTTTGACAAGGGCAATTCCTGGTAAAACATTGAAGTCAAACCAACCCCTGTCAAATCAAGAGAAAATGTGTCACTCAATTCCAACCATTTGACATGAGCAATCCTAGCAAATTGACAAGGCTTTTGATAAGAGTAAGGAATTTTTTTTTGTTTCTGCCCTAGTTTTTACCAAAAATTCTAAAACTGCCCTACTTTTTCAAAAAATTGCAGAAATACTCTACTTTTTCTGACTTTCTGGTACCCCTCCACTTGGAGTTGCGGGGTACCCTAAAAAGTGACGAAATTTTGTCCTTATTATACCCCGCAACTTGGACTTGCGGGGTATTTTTCTATTTTTTTTCGAAAATTTTAAATACCCCTCTACTTGGAGTTGCGGGGTATTTTTGTATTTTTTTTTAAATTTTAAATACCCCTCTATTTGGAGTTGCGGGGTATAATAAGGACAAAATTTGTGCATTGGTTTCCGTTTTTGCATGAATAATATATAAAAAAAATAATTCAAATAATTTATTTTTAATAAACTAATAAAAGTTATATAACAAATAATATTACCATAAAATCTACAATTATTATAAATGCCCTGCTATCCCACACCCTCGTCTTTGACGATTTCTTCCACGATTTACTTGAGGGTCATGTTGGCCTTCGTCAATGTTATCTGTAGTTGATTGTATTTGACTACCATAACCTAACGACAACGACACATCGTGTTCCCTTGTTGGCCATCCCATATCCATAAATTTTTCATTCGAGTTCAATGAAGCCGGAGAGAAGTGAGATAGTAGGTTTGTTGGTGTTGGTGGGTGGTTGTAGTTTTGGTTGGTGTACATTGGGTATTGTGGGTTGTTGTAGGGGGGTAATTGGTGTTGG
>Ga0228710_1011177_pt1 | contig 11697 bp, 4 predicted proteins | sample MedpolnodulmetaG_FD_177995 | JGI IMG/M metagenome (GOLD analysis project Ga0228710, IMG submission 177995) | Root nodule microbial communities from Medicago polymorpha collected in Santa Monica, California, United States - pink nodules | ecosystem: Host-associated > Plants > Roots > Nodule... | reverse complement strand
AATAAGGGGTATATATATATATATATTTTAACCAAAAAAAAAGGAGAATAAAAATGGAAGTTTTATAAAATTTATTGCAATAATTAATTAAAATGGTTTTTTTTTTCTATAGCAAACCTAAAATATGATAGGTTGCAAAAAAAAAACATAAAACCAATATACCCAGAAATGTTTTTTTCTTTCTTTCTTTAGAGTCCTTAAAAAGAACACCAAAAAAACAGAAACAGTAACTAGAATTGAAGGGATTGATGTATATGTTATAGATGGGAATCTGTACAATCCAATGGAAGAGAAAAGAGCATTGGAGAAAAATCTGAGAAATGGTTGTGAAAAGTGGAAATGGTGAGAGAGAAGAGAAAGAGAGAAAGTCAGTGTTTGTGACCCTTTGTTTTGTATTGAAGTAATTTGTTTCAACTTTTCTTTTTTCCTTTTTTTTTCAAATCTTTTCTTTCCTCTTCTTTATTTTTTAACAAATTTCTCAATAATTTTATTCGCATTGTGTCAAACATTAAATGTTAATATCTTCCTATGTGTTATCTCTTTTATATCTAATTTTCGAATCAAGTATAGTTTACGAGTAAACACAGATATTAAACGCTCAAGCCGTAGGATCATAATAGATACAAAACCTTTGATTAAGTCAAAAAAATTCTCTTACCATCTCATTTAAGTGTTTTTGATAAAAAAAAATTAATTTGTTTGTTATTGCTTTTTTTTAATTAATTTTCTTTCTCAATGTTTTTGTTAGAATTATTTTGGGTTTATTGTTATGTTCTTTGAGAGATTTCAATTTTTTCTTTTTCTTATCGAATTAATTTTTTAAAAAATAATAAAAATGTTCTCGTAAATATATTTTAGTTGGTAGAGACATTAGCATATGCAGTGGTTGTGGTTCAAACCCTAAATTTCTCACTTATTCTTCTTTAAAGATTAATTTGTAGCCACTAAATTACTTGATAAAAAATTTAAAATATAAAATATGGGCTTAACTTACAAGGGAAAAAGAAGAGTAGAGGGAATATTATTGCACATATCCTGCTGACTATGGACTTTTCTTATTTGCTTATCAACAATTTCCAAATCCTCATCAAACAAAATCTTAAAGTAACTCATCTTCACCGTCCATTTCTTAGGCGTCAAATAGTTCTAGTTTTATTGTTTTCTTATAATATAAGTAATAACTTATTGGCAATGAATATTATAAAGGGAAGGAAAAAATGTAACCCACAAAAAAAGAGAGAAAACAACAAGGAGATGTCTTTGGCCTTTCCCAACTTTTATTCCTTTTTTTATTTAGAAGAGATGAGATTACTAATTTTATATTCTCGTGTGTGTCATGACATAATGTTTTGATGAGCATTTAATGTGATTTTTTTTTATTTTGAGAGAAAATGGGATTAAAGGCATGAGTGTGTGACGACTATTAGTGTCACAAACCCCAATTATCACCGTTGGATTAGGCAAGTGAGATTGATGATAAGGTTTGATATTTCAAATCAAATTGCCTAATTCAAGCATTACTAATTTTTAGGATTTATTATAGGACCATCCACAATGGTGGGTGCTCATTCCCTCATTGTAGAGTATAACATATAGTGTTTATGAAGGAGGGTGGCTATATAGAAGCACCCACTCTCTTAATTTTTCATAGGTCTCATTTAATAAATCTTAGTAAAATGAATCAATTTTGTTAAAAATGCAATAATCTAGAGTTATTTGTGGGGCCTATTTAATAATTATTTGAGGTTTTGGGTTGGAGAAAATTGGTGCTTATTAGATATTATCGTAAAATCGATTATGTAGACGTAGGGGACCCACCAAATGTGAGGTGCTCTGTTGTGGATGGTCTAAGTAACTTTATCTTAATCAAACGGTGATTAAGGACGTTTGTGAGCTAGCCACACGATTCTCGCACGTTATTGTTCAGAGATAAAGTCCCTATTATGTTTCATCTTAGTCAGCATAAGTGTAAAATTAAAATTAAAATTAATTAAGATATATTTATGCTAAGAGATTGAAATTGAATTGAAGTTCTTGCTGTTTTTAACTTTATTCTCCGAATTTAAAAACGATTCTTCTATTAAAACTAAATTATAGAAAGACAACATGACAAACGGTGTGTCCATGATAACATAGTGGGTATCTCGTGGATTTGACTAATCTGGTGCCTCGTAATTGTCCTTGTTTGTAATCTGTGTAAAAGAAATTTGGTGCAACATCTATAAGATTGTGCAACATAATGGAGTATTTTTTAGGATTTTTTTGGGTTGATGGAAGGATTTATTAAAATCTGACACATATAAGAAGCTGAGTTCGAACTCTAATAAAAACTTTTAATCTAACAATTTTGATTTTTTATTAGTTGAATTATAACTTATGCAATGTTTAAATATACTTTTATTCATGTAGATACAGAGCATTATGGTTTTGTTGTTAGAAAGTTTTGTTTTCTTTCTTTTATCTCTACAAAGTAAAAATAAAATAAAAATTGTTTTTGACCTCAACTTTAGATGCAAAAACACTAATGTGGTTAAGAGAATGCTAAGTGACACATTGATATGATGAATCTATTAATAATTTATTTATTAATAATACATTAGAAGGTTAAAACAGAGGCTTTCATTACAATCTTCTTGAAGGCTTTTCGGTCTATTTAGAGTCGACCATAACGATCTTTGAGTTTTATCAAACAATGATCATTTTAAAAAGAGGAATTTTCCCCCATTACATAGTTTAGACCCCAAACAAGCCTTAAAGCAACTGACCTCATGTACACCAACGTCCTCTCTAACTCCATATAAGTCTTTCCACCAAATCAACGCATTTAACCCGTCAATTCTAGTTTAGCCACCATCTACCCATATTTTGCTGCCAACACTTTGAACCATAATCCACCCTGATCTACATGAAGCCTGTAACGCCACTGTCTTAACAACACCGTATTAAGTTCTCTAATTTTCCTAAGCCCCAAACCTCCTAACTCCTTTCCTGGGAAAATCTAACCCTATTAGATCCAGTTAATTTTGTGAGCATCCTCACTCCTCCTCCAAAAGAATGAATTGAAAAGAGATCTGATTAAAGAAATGATACCAGTGGGGGTCTTGATGAAAGAAAGAAAATAAGCCAAAAGAGACGACAATACAGATTTGATCAAGACAAGACGACCACTCATAGATAGATTCTTACTCTTCTAGCCATATACTCCCTCCGGTCTCAAATATAAGAAAAGATTCCTTTTTTAGGTTCATTGAATAATTAATGTATCTGCTTTACAATGTAGACCAGATACATTAACTACTCAATGAACCTAAAAAAAGAATATTTTCTTATATTTGAGACCGGAGGGAGTAGTCTTTTGCGGATGTTATCAAGCAGAGGACACCAAAAATTCAAACGACGCAAGTTACCTCTAATAGGTAAACCCAAGTAGACAAACAAAACCGACCAACTTTATAAAATCAAAACCGCATCAACTTCTAACAACCAAAAATCTAGGATTCTTCCATGCTAACACCAATTAAGAGGCTCTTATGGAAATTCGTTTCAAATCGAGATGATCTCAAAAAGGATCAAGTTTGCTTCTAAGGCTCTAACATTACCCCTACTTTTCTCAGGAAAGATCTACATGTCATCAGCGAATTGTAAATAAGAGATCCTGAAATTGGGTTACGCCCCAACACCATAACCATTAAAAATACACGCTTGAATTGATGAATTCAACACCACATTCAAATCTTCGGCTGCAATTAGGAGCAGTAAAGGTGAAAGAGGGTCACCTTAACGCAAACCCCTTTCAAACTTAAATTCACTAGTTAGACTGCCATGAACTAAAACAGAGGTTGTTGCTGATCGCACACATTCCATAATCCATTGACATCGTTAACTCGAAAACCCTATTTTTATCATAAACATTTTTATATCGTTAAAATGAATATTGATGGCTCTTATATTCGCAGGATATTTTGTGAAAGCCTTTTTGCAAAAATTTGGTACAAGGAATGTCTTACTTGCAAAGATACGTGGCATCATTCCATATATTCAAATCATAAGAGAGTGATGCACTGCAGACGGATTCAGAAATTTTAATAAGTGGGATCAATATTATATTATAAAAATTTGTATGAAAATATATAAATGTGTAAACATCACAAAATTGTATAAGTTATATTTATAATTGCTCTCAAATGTTGATTTTTTAAAAAAAAATTCTCTTTTTAGCAGAGTTAAAAAAAACGTAACCCTAAATAATTTTTTTTCAACCACCAAATTTAATCATAAATCATTTTCAACAAATATACGAGTAATTTAAAGTATAATCGATATTAACTAATGTGACCCCACTTATATGGTATTATTGTCTCCACATAATCCATTCATAACGCTACAAAAAACAAAAAAACTAAGAAAGATGCTAAGAAGTGTTCTAAGAACATTAATTAAGGATTTCATAGAAGAAGATTTTATCGTGAAAATACATGTTATTTTTATCAATGTAATACTTACAACACCTTTTAATAAAAATTACTTAATTTGATTTCTTAACCAATACTCTTAGAATACTAATTAGCATCCTTATGCTTATCATTTTTGTAGCATTATGAATCGATTATGCGAAACAATAATATCACATAAGTGAGGTCACATTACATAAATATATAAATATTTGGTTAAAAATACAATTGACAAGTAGGGTCAGTTCACCCCTCTATCCCCATATTGAATCTGTCTATACTCACAATACCATCTTCAACCTCTGCCTAGTGATATATTTTCTCTTATCAACCTCTTAAATTGGACTATTCAAATAAGGGTGAAATATATACGCCCATCAAGAAGCTAATTCTTGGGGGGTGATGCACTAGTTCTGCAAGTTCATGATAAGGATATTTCTCTTGTTAGGATTGATGACATTCCTTATAATATTAGTTAATTTCTAAGAAGATTTAGGAGGTACTTGTTACTTTGAAGTCGGGTCTTAGTCTTGGCTTTTATTCTCGTAATGAAAAACTAATGATTGCGTTCAAGAGAAATCGAATGAAATACTTTTAATTTCTTTTAGTTTGATCAAATTTTTTGAATTTAAATTTAACAACATCGTTTAGACTTTTGAGAGGGAGTTTGTCTTTTATTTTAGTCTTATTTGATAAGAGAGATTAATTTTATCGTTGTATAGATGATATATGATTAAAAAAACTAAATTGTTGTACAAGTGAGTACACACTCTATGAAACACTATCATATGAAACAGCCTAGAAGACCTCATTGAATGGCTCAAAGAGATTGCAAATGACACGACTTCCTTGCATTATTAAAAACTTTTGTTCCGCCAATACTAAAAGTTAAAACGCATTCTCTTCACCTATAGTGCCCGTTAGGAACATAAGAACCACCAACCAAGTAAGATATATTGATGATTAAAAGCTAAATTCAACCATAGGACCATAGCCAACCCACCACCTCCTCTCGAATCTACCTTTTTTTGGGCGATATACATCTGACCCTCTTTGAAAAGAAAACAAAAAAGTGTTTTCACCCTAAGCTATCTCAGATCGCTATACAACTAGAAGCAGTTGGGGTTGGGCTAAATATAATTTATATTTCCGACAATATAACGTGTTCTTAATTTAATTTCTATTGAACTGTTCAAAAAATTAATTCCTATTGAAAATTTAATTATGTTTAGTTTTAATATTTTTTAAAATAATTTAGTAATACTCATTTTAATAACATGTTAAATTGAGTCCTATCATTTTTTTTGTGGAGATGTTTTTTCATGCTCAAGTGTTAATATCTTAATAATTGAATTAACATGCATGAAGTGAGACAGCATCTTATTTCTAGAAGGGAATTATTTTTTATATTAATGGACTGAAGATGAAACCCTCCCAACAAACATTTTTACCTTTATCTTTAAATTATGATAGTTTTGCGATAAGTTATTATTTACAGCATTATTGAGGACTTTTTCCATATACAAACCGGGTTGGATGAGTGTTTAAAATTTCAAATTTTTACATATACAAAAAATAAATAAATTAACTATTGTGTTTTTGATTTACTTGGGTTGCATGCGGGGTTGGAATAGTTGGAACCTCTCATTTGGTGGTTGCCTATTTTTTCTGAAATCTGTTTTGTCTTCTCTATCAGTTTATTTTATTTCCTTCTTCAAGGCTCTCTCGGGTATAATCTCCTCTATTGAATCTATTTTTAATTTTATTTTGGTGGGGTGGGGTTAGGAACATTTTGTGGATTATATGTAATACTATTTGCTTGAATAAAGAAGAAGAATGACGGGGGTTAGGAGGATAAGGGAGTTTAATTTGACATTAATTTAGAAATGGTATTGGAGGTTGAAGGTGGATAGTGGTAGTTTATCATATAATGTTTTAGTCGTGCGTTATGGTGAGGGAGGATGGTTTGTGATGGTGGAAGATTAGGTTCAGTTTGGTGAAAATATTTGATGATATTGTGTGCATATGTGGGGATCGAAGTGAGTAGTTGGTTCAATGATGATTTGAGAAGAGTGGTAAGCAATGAGTCTTCTGCATTATTTTTGTGGAATGCATGGCTAGAGAGGGTACCCTTTTATGTGTAAGATTTAAGCATATTTTTTTATCTTGTTGAGAATAAGCTATCGTCTGTTGCTAAGATGAGTGCCCTGAGTTAGGGTGTGAAGGGGGAGGCATGAAAATGGAAATCACAGTTGTTGGATTGGGAGGAAGATCAAACTGGGGAGTGTATTAGGTTGTTAACTTATATTGTTTTGCAGGATGGTGTAGATGATGGGTGGTTACGACACTTAGATCCAATGAAAGGGTACACATACCGTAAATTTTATCAATTATTGTTATCAGGGGATCATAGTGGAGGATCTCATTTCACCAACATTACTTGAAACAAGGCGGTCCCTTTGAAAGTCACTATTTTTGCTTAGCGACTTTAGGGTAATAAGATCTCTACCAAAGACATTATTAATGTTAATGATCAGTTGCGTGTGAGTGGTTGCCATAATATTGAAAATGTGGATCATCTATTGCTGGGCTGTGAATTTTTTGAAAATATTTTGTTGTTAGCAGCACGTTGGTTTGGTATACAATATGTGAATTTGTATCTCTCTGATCATCTTCTCCAAATTGGTCAATTATTTAATTTTTTTTTAAAAGTATTCGGTTGTCGTTATATTTTATATGGTTATCGTGTTTTAGTTATTGAGAAGGATCAAAACCGCCATATTTTTTAGCATAAGGAGGAATCTTTGTAACATCTGCTCGACAAGATTTTGGTGGTTGAAACCAAAATATGTAAATTTTGTTTTTGATTTTCAGTTTTTGTTGGCTTAATCCCCTCATGTTTTGGAAATAGTCACTTAGTCGCTAATGTAATGAAATTTATGAGATTTTTTACACTACTTATATTTTAATTAATATATTTTATTCCGAGCTTTTCAAAAATGTATGTAATATAATATAATATAATCTGTTAGATTTATAGAGCTTTATACTATATATAGTATATACTGTAAAATTTATATTTAAAAAAAGATTATATAAAATGTAGAAACATCGTCCCTTAAAAAAAATTGGAAAAACATCTTGGTGAGGTAACACACATCCTAGGTGGGTCCGGTTAAAACTCAACAGCTTGTCTTAGACGGTTAGACCAACTTTTAGTATTTTTTTCTATAGAGTGAAGAAAACAAATAGCAGAGAATTTATATGAAAAACAAACCATTTTTAAACATTCAAAATGTTAAACATATTCTTTCCCATTATTTTTTAAGAAAATATTTATACTTTAATTTTCTTAACAAGTGCTATAAAAATATTTTTACATTTTCTAAAAAAAATCATTATTTTCTAAAAAAAAATCATTGCACGTGCAATTCTTATTACTAAGTTCAATTTCATTTTGTGTTCAAAGTTTTTTTTTATCAATATGTGTTTAAAGTTGTGTCATAAAAGGTAGAGTTTCTGTGTTACACTTGTAAATTAAAGTGTATTGAGATATTTGTAAATAATATTTAGTTATTATAATAAAAAATAATTATTTTTAAATAACAACTAAAACGACTGATTTAAAAAGGTTGTAAAAACTTTTTCTTGTTAAATAGTCTAGTGATTAGAATTCATTTTTTAAAGTAAATAAATGAAATATACATGATTTAAACTATGGCTTTTGTATATATTTTTTTTTTCGACAAAGTTATATTCACGAACCCAATATCTAATGAGATTATTTCTAAAAAAAAATCTAATGAGATTATTATCGATTGAGAATGGTTATGGGACCAGGCGGCTTTAACTTTAAGCGGCCACGTGTACCAAAGAAAAAAGCTTTAAGGTTGCAGAGTGGTTTATGTGGTGAATCGTTTGAGCTTTATATACCGTCCCATGTATACTTTTTTCTAATAATGTGCCCCTTATTCTGATTCTTGGTGGAATAAAAGTTGAGAGAGCTTCGTTAGTGGAAATAGGTGGGGGAGAAAGGAAGAAACAAAAACAAGTCTAACCTAATTAATTCCTTAAAAAAATGCTAACCTAATTAATCTACGGTAAAACCATCCAATGGCCGGATTGCCTTGAAAAAAAAAAGAAATTATAGTCAAAACTCAAAAGATAGAGGAATCCATTTTCAATCGCACTCTAGTTCCAATCACTAACTAAACTAAATGTATGATATCGCTATTGTTTTTATACATTTAAAAGTTTTACATTGTTTAGAAATACGATTCGCTATTGTTTTTATACATTTAAAAGTTTTACATTGTTTAGAAATCAAAGTCAATGGTAGATTATAAATAATATTCACTTTTTTCAATCTAACAAGTCATCTTTTATAAATGACAAAACCGTAAAAGATTTACATTCAAAAAAACAATACTTAAGGTGGGTCGGAACATTGGCATTGTCTTCGGGAACAAGGTCTAAACCACACATGATAATTGGTAAAAACGCGAACTATATCTTGAAAGGTGTTGTGACAAACTTGAGGTTGGAAAACCTGTTACTGTTATTTTTATCCCAACCTTCTGATTCTAAGGGAAAATGAACATTATGAAGATAGGTCAAATTTGATATTGTATACTGTCTCTTAGAGTTATACCTAAAACGTGCCTTGACAAACTCCCTTTGTGCCAGAATTCTCATAGTTGTGAAGAACGAAGTTAAAATTCCTCAAAGTTGGGGAGTTGAGTGAAGAATCCTTAAGGCCTAAAGAAGCAAAGTAAAGAATACGCAAAGCGTGAAAAAGCGAAGTTATGAATACTTGAATCCACTCATTCATAGTGAAATAAATCATTCAAGAAGACAAACTATCTTTAAAGAGATGGCCGAATGAAACAACTAGTTGATTGTTCACTAGTATAAAAATGATTGTGTTGTATATCTCGACTTTAAATTTTCTTTATGTCTTTTCTTAGAGTATTTTTAATCAATTGTTTTAACAAAATGAAGATTTTTTTTCTTTTCCATCGGTTTCCGACCCATCAACTATGGACGACTAATTCGGCTCGTGCATAGAGGCATGCGTACTGGCCAGACGTTGTTTTCTCTAGGAATCAAACCTAGTATTCCCTGGGTACGTTCTTGGAAGAAACTCCTTGCCACTGAAGCCCAATCAACTTGGTTAAAGAACTTACATTTCTTTAATACATGATCAATAACACTACTAGAGACAAATAATTCACTCTTCGCTTCTGGCCAAGTCGTTAAAAAATTCAGACCTATGTTTTCAATCTGCGCACTCGAATAATTATTTTTTTGAAGGAGCGCACTTGCATAAATGACAAATTATTCTCTTCAATACGTAAGTTATATCAAAATTAATTAATTAAAGAACGTAATTTCCAAAAAAAAATTGTTCAACGGATACTAGTTTAAAATTAATTAAGTTAAAAGTTATGAAACTCTAATTATGTAAAAAGTTATCTTTGCATATAAAAATATGAATTTGTATTAAAAATGAACTAATTCAATAGTTAATTTAGTCAAAGACTTTTACACTATTGTAACAATTATTTACTTTCAACTGAAAAATTAACTTTTAATTTGTTTTTTTTTTGGGTACAACTTTTAATATGTTTATCAACCAACTATTTTGTCAAAACAGACCTTATATAACTTACCATAAAAAAAAAGACATAACTTACTAGAAATGTTGTTTAAAGAACCAACAGTTCAATTTTTTTTCTTTCGAGTTTGAATCTAAAAGTTAACAACTTAGAAAATAGCAACAAATCAAAGGTATTGAAATTGGGTGCATTTTTGACTTAATGTGTCACGTAGCCTTATCTGTCACCGCCATTATTCGTGAAGCATATTTTTTGTTTTGGCGAAAGGAAAGGCTGTGCCCCATGATTTGATTATATATATAATGACGATTGACGACTGGGAGTTATCTTTTTTTTTGGTAGATAAACGAAATGGTAAAGCCATTATGAGCTAACACATAAGTGGAGGTAGCGGGGTTCGAACTTCGGTTATGACATCCAACCTAATAATTTCGACATTTTATCAGCTGAACTAAGACTTTTGGATGCATGATGTTATCTATTTGATATTATATAATTGGGTTGGAATAATTATAATACTCATTTTTTTTTTTTTTTTTGATCAAGCGAAGAGCATGCAAAAGCATAATTGTAGAAGCTGTGACATCTTAACTATGTTTGCTATTCAAAATCCTACCAATCAGTTGTAGCACACTCAATAACATTATTAAGGACAAAACTTAGGTACAATTTTTTAGGTGCTTTTTGTATGGTTCTTAACTAAAAATACAATTTTTTTTGGAGATAACAAACTTTGAGAGAATTATAGATTTAAAAAAATCATAGTGAATTTAGTTAAGAACCATACGAAAAGCACCTAAGGAATTGTACCTAAGTTTTTTTCTATTATTAAAAATGAAAAGAAATAAAAATGAAAAGAAAAGGAAATGACACGAATGAAATGAAGAGACAAACCTAACCCATTAGAATCAAGAAAAATGAAAATTAGGAAGGGCCTACTTATCATCCTTAATAAAATCCTCTCCCATAATATATTAGTAAAAAGAACCTACTAGGTTAAATCCAGAATACTATGATCAAAATTTGTCAATTTATCAGTAACTAAATTAGCCCACTTAAATTGACACCGGAAAGAATCGAATTTCAGATCTTGAGAAGGAGCACAACTATTACTCTTCCAAAAAACATGACTACGTATAAAATGCATAGATTTAGCGAGGTGCAATTCTTCCAGCTAGTTTTAATATTCTAAGGAACAATATAACTTTTATTAATGGCGGTAATTGCCAACAAAAGGATCACTTTCAAGCCAAAGTCCGAGCCGTTGCTAACTCAATGACCATCATGATAGTTGTGAACTCTGCAAGTAATGATGAACCAATGCCAATAACGAAAGCAAAACAACCCAAGTTATCGGTTCTAAACTGTCCGCAAATAGTACCACATGACCTCAACAATTTTAGGATCCTTGCTGAATTTAACTGGAACTTCAAATTTAATCAAAATCCGAATTTCATAAAGAGAGGAGTAACGACTGTTAGATGACAGAAGTGTTATCAAATCTGACTTTATTCCTAGCCAACCAAATTATGCAAGTAACATGCACAACAACTGGAGCAATAAGATCCTCAATCTGAGTGCTCCAGGACAAATTGCAATAGGATAGGATAGATAAGCATACTTGGGGG